>Ga0315268_10000453_pt1 | contig 48115 bp, 38 predicted proteins | sample C1_top_MG_FD_204535 | JGI IMG/M metagenome (GOLD analysis project Ga0315268, IMG submission 204535) | Sediment microbial communities from Yellowstone Lake, YNP, Wyoming, USA - C1_top | ecosystem: Environmental > Aquatic > Freshwater > Lake > Sediment | place: USA: Wyoming | collected 2017-08-01 | reverse complement strand
TCGCGCTCAGCCTTCGAATACAGATGCCTCTTGCTCTTCACCTCTGCCTCCACCCGCGCGCTGCGCACCCCGGGACGTCCGGGGTTTCACGCCGCGTTGCGGATGGTCAGGTGGTAGCCAAAAGCACGTAGGTGCAAAAGCCGACAGATAGGCGTTGCCCGAGCTCGGTCGCGCGATTGAGAATGTGGCGCAGGTCGCGGCCCTGGATGAGCTCCATGGCGATGTAGAGGCGGTTGTCGGCGTTGCCGAGCTCGTAGATCTGCACGATGTTGGCGTGGTGCAGCTGCGCGGCCAGCTTGGCCTCGTCGATGAACATATCGAGGAATTGTTTGTTGAGCGTCAGCTCGGGCCGCATGCACTTGATGGCGAGCATGCGTTGGAAGTCTTCAGCGCCGGAGGTCTTGGCGCGAAAGACCTCCGCCATGCCGCCAGAGGCAATCTTGTCGAGCAAAATGTAGCGTCCGAATCGAACCGGAAACTCACCAAATGACATCGGCGCTCCTCAGCCATCCGGCTCCTATCATGAAAGAATCTAAGAGGGCGAGTTCATTAGCACCCCGTCGTCGCTGCGGCGCGCCGCTGCGCGTCTTGAGATAGTCGAGCGCGATGGCGTAATACTGCCGTCGATGACTCGCTCGCTGGTCGTGTTGGTTGCTGTGGCCGTGGCCTCCTGCGGCCTCGTCGATATCGTCGATCCGCAGGGCCTGCCCTGTCAGAGTGACGAGCATTGTCTGTCGGGCGAGACCTGCTGCCTCGGCACCTGCGCGACCGAGTGCCGCAGACTCGTCTGCCATGGCGACACCGATTGTCCGAATCGCGCCTATGCTTGCCGCGCGACCGTCTGCGAGAAGGTTGTACCCTTCGTTTGTACGGCCGACACCGAGTGTGAAGCGCCGAAGGCCTGCGTGCGTGGCCAGTGCGAGTGCCCAAGTGGGCAGCGCGCCTGCGGCGCCGAGTGCATCGCCCACGATGGGTGTTGTTCGACGAGCGAGTGCGCCGGGCGCGGTGACGCCTGCACAAGCCACGCGTGTCATTGCACGGGGTTGAGCGCCTGCAGCCCCGGCGCTATTTGCACGGCGCTCGGCTGCGTGTGCCCCGGGCGACAGTGCGGCGATGCGTGCGTCGCCGGACACGAGTGCTGCCATGTGTCGGATTGTGCGGTGGGTGGTCAATGCGTCGACGGAGTGTGCCTCCAGTGAGAGGGGCGCATCCACGATGGCGCCCCGGTGGCATTGCGCTCGGCCGCGCGCTGCTAGGGGGCGTCGTGCTCGCGCGCCTCGTCGGCGCCTGCGACCTCGTGGCGCCGGTTTCGGCGCCGCGCGAGGGACTCACCTGCGTCGGCGATTCCAGCTGTGACGCGGGGTTGAGCTGCGTCGAGGGCCTGTGCCATTTTCCCTGTGTCATCGACGGCGATTGTCCAGGCAGTGGCCGCGCGTGCGTCAACGGTGCATGCTTCGTGACAACGAACGCCGTGTGCTCGCCGTCGAGTTGTACCCAGCCTGGACCTTGTCAGCAGGCCGACGGAGCGAATTGTGTCGATGGGCGCTGTGTGTACGTGCCGCGCGCCGTCAACGAGGCGTGTGACGACGGTAATCGCTGCACGACGGGTGACCTTTGTGACGGCAACGGCGGTTGCGTCGGAACGCCGCGACTCTGCGTTACACCACCACCCAACGAATGCAGCGCTGACGATACGACGCTCCACGCGGTGGCCAGCCTCGGCGTGTGCATCGCGAGCACGGGCGATTGTCGCTACGAGGCTGTCGAGACGCCGTGTCCGAATTGCCGTGCCACATGCCTGCGGCCTTGTTTCGATGGGGATTGCTGCAACACGGCGGATGACTGTCCGGCCTACTACGGCGGTGCGGCGCTGTGTCGCGATTGGACGACGGCGACCGATTGTCAAGGCAGCCGCCGCGAAATCGAATGCGTCAATCACGCCTGTGGCACCGCCGTCGTCCCTAACGACACCGGTTGCGGCGGCCTCGTGTACGCCTGTGCGGGCGGCTTTGCGCCGTGGGCGTGCAGCGCGACGGTGGCGCAGCCTAAGCCGGCTTGCGCCTCGACGTGTACCGGCAACGCTGATTGCGCCGTCGGCTATAGCTGCGCCAACGGCGCGTGCGGGCTGCTCGCCGGTACCGGCGCGTCGTGCACGGGCAGCGGTCAGGGGACGTGCGCCCTCGGACAGAAGTGCGACAACGGCGTGTGTTGTGCGGTCGAGGGCGGCACGTGTTGCTTGGACTCAAAGTCCTGCTCCAGCGGCCTCGCGTGCAATACGGCGACCTTTGCCTGCTCTACGACCTGCAACGACAACAGTGGCGAGCGCTGTTCGGACCCCGCCGCGACCTACTGCCACAGCAACGCCTGCGTGCCGAAGACGGCGATGGGTCAGCCCTGCCTCGTCAACGAACAGTGTGGGACGCAGATCTGCGTCGGTGGCATTTGCTGTACGACGGCCTGCGATGGCGCTTGCGAAGCGTGCTCTCTCTCGCGCAACGGCCAGGCCGACGGTCAGTGCCTGCCGGTGCTTTCCGGGTTGTCCGACACCGCGCCCACCAATCTGTGCACCGCCACCGGCGTCGGCTGTGAGCGCTTCTCGGTGATGACCGGCGTCGTGGCCGGCTCGTGCGCCTGCGATGGCAGCGCCTCGGGGGCGCTGGCCTGTCGTTTAGCGGCCGGGCAGCTGTGTACGGCTGCTCTGCAGTGTGCCTCTGACGTGTGTGAGTGCGCGGACGCTGCCTGTGCTACGCGTCGCTGCAGTGCGCGACCTTGTGGGACCTGCGAGTATACGCTCGACGGTCACGTGTGTCTGCCGGCGTTGGGCTCGCCATTGCCGATCAAGGATGGCACCGAGTGCACTGGGGCATATTCGTGTTTCCTTGGCCACTGCGGACTCGACAACGGCCAGCCTTGCGCTGCGGGGGGTGGCGCGACGCAGTGTGCGAGTGGCTCTTGCGTTGATGGCTTTTGCTGCGACAGCGCCTGCAATGGTACCTGCCAGCGTTGCGACGCGACGAATGGAACGCCTGGGCAGTGCCACGTCGCCGCCGCTGGAACCGATCCCGACGATGAGTGCGCGAGCACGGGCACCAATTGCCACACGAACACGTGCAGCGGCGCCGCGGCGGCGTGTGAACCCAAGGCGAGCGGCGTGCGCTGTGGTCGCTGCCTGTCGTGCGACGGGGCCGGCGCCTGCGTCGGCAACTCGACGGCCCACGCCGATTGCGGGTTGTGCAAGAAGTGTCTCGACGGGGTATGTGTGGCGCAAACCGGCGCCGAGGATTTGAAGAACGAGTGCTCGCCGGCTTCGGGGTGCGGCACCGGCAACTGCAGTGGCAGCGGCGCCTGCACGTACTTTCCGAAGACCACCTGGTGCGCGACCTGCACCTACTGCGACGGCGCGGGCTTTTGCAGCAAGTATGTGGCGCTCGGCTCGCCCGACAGCGCGAGCGGCTGTGCCGAGGTTGGGGTGTGTGGCAACCAGGCCTGCAACGGCAGCGGCCAGTGCGCTGACTTCTTCAAGGTCGGCAAGGTGTGCTCGGGCTCGGACGTGTTGTGCGACCAGTGCAGCGGGGGCGCCTTGGGCTGTTCGGCGCCCCCGACGCCGGGCATTTGCCCCTAGAACGCCGCGCCCGCCGATAGCGCGCCGCCTAGGATTTGGTCGTCGAGCGTGACGTTCTTGAATTCGCTTGCACCGCCGAGTCGCGTCGCGCCTTGATACGCCGCGATGAAGCGCTCGTAGCGCACGCCCAGGCGGATCTCGAGCGGTTCGAGGCCGAGACGCAAGCCGCCCTCGCCGCGCATTGCTATTCCGCCGCTTCGCTCACCGAGCTTGCCGATCTCGCCCTGCGTGACGAGGGGAAAGGTGAGGTGGCCGCCCAGAAAGGCTGACAGTGGTGCGTTGCCGAAGGGGAGCGTGCACGAGCCGCCGGCTTGGGGGCCGTGATAGGTCACACTCGGAAAGGGGCCCTGCGCGAGGGGGAACGCGAAGTAGCCGTAGCCGAGCTGCACGCGCAGCTCAGCGGCATGCGGGCCGTCAAAAAGCGCCAGTCGATACGCGAGGCCACCGTTGGCCGAAATGACCGTGCTCGTGACCGTCGCGTTCGAGATGGGATCGATGAGCGTCTTGGTCGCCGCAGCATAGCCTTCGAAGTAGATACCGGCCGATTCGAACCAGGCGCCGCGGTCAAGGATGGCTAGTGGGAACGACTCGAGTGCGAGCTCGGCTGCTGGAAAGAAGGGGTTACGTCGGTTCGCGTCCCGTGCGCAGTAGCAGGGCGGCTCGCTCGGCGCATTCGGCATGCGGATCTCGCCTCGGCGCTGGAGCATGAAGAGTCCGCTGACGGCGGTCGCAATCGGCTGGCGCGCGGTGGGCAAAACTGTGGAGCGAGCCGGGAAGTTGGCGTTCGAATTGGCGACTACACCCGTCGCGTCTTGCGCCGACTCCGGTCGCGCCGAGACGACCTCGAGGCCTCCGGGGCTGCCATCGGCGCTCGGTGACCAGGCGGGCGGCGGGGTCGGCTGCGAGGGCGGTGACGACGCTGGTGGCGAGGGCGGCTCACCCGCCGCCTGCGCCGCAGACGGCTGCTCGTCGGGTGGTGCGGCCGGCGTCGCGGGCGCTGGGGCCACCTCCTCGGCGACCGCCGGCGGGCTTGTCGGTGATTGCGTCAGGGCTTGTCGAACGTCGCTGCCGATGGTCACGCCGAGGTTGAATGAGAGCTTCTTGCCGACGAGATCGTAGCGCTTGCTCAGGAGTACGGTGCCGTCCTTGACCTCGAGAAGCGTCAGGCTCACGAAGAACAGCACCGCCTTGTTCTTCTTGGTGCCGCCTGTGACCTCCTTGCCGCCGTTGAGCAAGAGGACGTGGGTGGCATTGACCGCCTTGGCCACCGCGAGCGCACCGCCCGGTGTGTTCACGTCTTTGGGTTTGAGCTTGGCCTTGTTGGCAGCCTTCTGCACGGCCGGGCCTGGGACTACCGTGGCCGCGGCCTTGAGCTGCGCCTCGAGCACCTTCTTGACGAAGGGCTTGAGATTGACGCCGCCCTTTGGGGCGACGAACACCGCGAGGGTAGGCGCCGGCGTGTCGCTTGCCGCGGCTCTGGCGAAGGGCGCGAGCAGCGCGCATGCGAGACAGAACCCACGAACCAAGGACATGGTGTGCCCAGTCCCATACAACGGCGGCGTTGGTCAACTATCGACGCGCAGAGCCATGGACGCGACCCGAGGGCAACCACTAAGCTAGTTCGGTCGAAGTGCCCCCAAGGAGTGGAGGGATCGCGCCCGTGAAATTCCAGTGCCCGAGCTGCAAGACGCTGTATGACGTGCCCGACGGCAAGCTGTCGGGTGGACCCAAGCAACGTGTGACCTGCCGCAAGTGCAAGCAGGAGATCCCGCTCGGCGGACCTGCTTGTGAGACGCCAACGAACAACGAGGTCGGTGGCGGCACGCAGATCCTGCTCGCCGGGGCGCTCGACTTGATGAGGCAGGCGCAAGCGGACGCGCTCGCCGCGCGAGACGCCGCGAGCACGGCGCCGAGCAGACGGACGACGTCGTCCCCCGCAGCACCGACCACGCGCGCCGCGGACCAATCGCTGACGTCCGTAGTGGACGCTGAAGCCGAAGCGCCGTCAACGCGAATCATGTCGGCCGCCGATCTAGCGCGCATGCGTGAGCAAGCCCTTCTACCCGCGGCGAGCGGTCAAGGCGACGCGACATCGACGCTGGTCACGGCGGCCGCGGATCCGGTGCGCCTGCGCGCACACGCTGCACCGCTCGGGACCGCGGCGAGCCGTGGTCCCGAAGCGTCGTCAGCGCCGACCATGCCGGTCGCCGATGTGGCACGCGTGCCCGCGCACGAGTCCCCCGCCGCGCCGCGAGTGCGCCACGAGATCGATGAGTCGCCGACGACACGAGTCATGTCGGCCTCCGAGATGACCGATCTCGATGCTCGGGATTCGTCGGTAGCGAAGCGGGTCACGAGCGACGCGGCTGTAATCGCTCGTCCGGGCGCGATGAGCTGGCGAGACCGGGTGCCGCACCTGTCGCGCTCGGCGTGGACCCTTGGCGGCATCGGCTTTGTGGGCGGTGTCTTCGTCGGCGTCGCGGCGACGCTCCTGTTCACTTCATCGAGCCCTCAACAAACGATGCCCGCAGCCACACCCGCGGTCGTGGCCGCGACGGCTACCGCGGCGCTCGACGCACCCGCGCAGCGCCCGCAGCTCGCAGCGAGCGATGAAGGCGCCGTTCCAACACCGCCGGCCCCCGCCGCTGCACCGGCCGCCAAGGGCGGGTCCGGCAAGCCAGCCGCCAAAGGGCAAGCGGGTGCGCGCGCACTCGGTCTGAGCGACCCGGAGAGCGATGGCTGTTTGGCCGTCAACACGGTGCCCTCGGCTAGCGTTCTTCTCGGCGGCGTGATCGTGGGCACGGCTCCCGCCAAGTGCGTCGAGCTGCCGGCCGGCGTGCAGCGCATCACGCTCGAGGTAGCGAATACCGGCCAACGTGAGGAGGTGCAGGTGATCATCAAGGCCGGCCGAGTCACTCGACTTTCGCACAATTTCTGAGCGCGACAGTGGGCCGCGCTGCCACGGCGCCGACCCTCCCGACCACGCTCTTAGGGGCCGATCTGCCGCGCGCGGCTCGTGTGACTACGCGGTCGGTGGATCATCGCCGCGCCCGACCGCGGCGCGCCTGCCCGCGAACTCGACGATATCGCCGATGTGCAGCTTGCGCCGCCGGCGCGTCTCCAGCTCGCCGTTGACGCGCACCTGCTCGCCTTGGATCGCGAGCTTGGCCTCGCCGCCCGTGCCGACCCACGCCTGCAGCTTCATCCAATCTTGCAGATCGATGTCCCAAGGCATGGCGGCAGCGCTCACTCGGGCAGCTTGTCGGGATCGTCCTCGGCACGGGCGAGGGCGGCCTCGGCGCGCCTGTTCCACTCGAGCTGCTGCTGCGCGTCGCCTTTGGGCCCGCGCAACGTGGCGACGAGCTCGACCGCGTCAGACTTCGGGGTCATGAAGCTGCGCTCGCGGTTGACTCGCTCCTCGCCGACGAGGAGCTTGGCGCGCGCCCCGACTTCGCGGGTCGCCCGCTCAGTCATCAAGAGCAGGTTGTGCACGCGCGCGACGGCACCCTTGGCGGCGCCGACCTGCGGGGGCGTCAGGCCCGCCATGCCGCCGAGGCGTTGGTGCAAGGCGCTCAAGTCTCTGCTCGTGAGGTGATGGCGCTGCACGGTGTCGACGAGCTGGTCGAGCTCGCGCTGGCTCACGGGCTCGGCGAGCGCTGAGGTCTCGTTGTTGCGCACGCTCTCGACGAGTTGCGCTTCGAGCAGCGGTATACCGGCGCGGTCTTGCTCCGCGCTCTCGCGCGCGATGTCACGCGCCTGGGCCAGCATCGCGCTCATCGGCGGAAGCTTCGGGCTGTCGGTCATGGGTGCGCCTCGTATCGTATGTTTCTGACTCGTCGAGTCTAGCACATCAATGCCCTCATTGGCAGCCCTGTACGTCCCAAGTCGTCAGGATCGCCGGGTCGGTCGCGCCAATGAGCAGCACCTCGTTGCCGAAGACGTGGGTCGCGAGGCCGGGTGGTAGGCTCGCGGCGCCGGCCAGGGCATCGGCGGCCGCGGCGCTCTCGAGACGCAACCGCCAGGCCACCGCTGTTTGCGCGCCGTCGCTCGACTGCGCGACATACAAAGCGTCACCGCGCCACGCGGCGGCGAGCGACCAGGCGTCGATGAGCCCACCGTAGCTCGTCGTCAGCAGCGCGATCATGCCCGGCACGCCGAGGCTCGCCATGCCGAGCGCATCGTACCCGGCGGGAATCGGAGGCTCACAGTTCATGGCCGCGAGGTGCGGCTCGTGCCCATAGCCTTGCATGACGGCGAGCGCCGAGTTGGGCGGAGAGGCGAAGAGCGCGGCGACCGCAGGCGTGCCGCCACCCGTGTAGGCGTCGGTCACGAGTTTACCGCCGAGGGGGTAGATGAGGTACTGCAGCGCCGCTTGCAGCCGCGAGGGCGACTCGATGACCATCGTCAGCACGGTGTCGAGCATGCCGTCGTAGTAGCCCTCCCAGTTGAACTCGGTGAAACCGCGGCCTTCGATTTGCAGCCTGACGAGGCGTGAGTAGAGCGTCGCCTCCCCTTCGCTGACGGCATGTCGGGCGAACATCTCGTCGTCGGAGGTGTTCTTGTCCTGCACCGCGAGCGAGCCATAGCGGTCTTGCACGGCGTGCACGAGCTCGTGCGCCAACGTCTGCGTGGTGTCGATGAGATCGTCGGTCGTGCCGTGATCGATGATGGTGATGTCGCGCGTCTCGAGCGCGTAGTAGGCCGCAATGTTCTGCACCTGCTCGTCGATCGACGACGAGGCCAGGCTGCCGCCCGCGGGCAGCATGCCGAGGAGCTGCAAGACCGGATCCCACGGCGATGGCCCGCTCGGGCCAACCGAGGCGAGCAGCTCGTCGCGAAACTCGTCTTGCGAGATGACGCGCATGGGCGGTGGCACGGCCCAGGCGTCCCAAGGCTCGTTGCGTACCGCGAGCACGGCGTAGAAGGTCGCGTCTTGGCAGTCGGCCGTGCGAATGTCGCACGCCGTCACCTCGCGGCCACACCCTTCGCCGACGAGGATGCACGCGAGGGCGCACGCGAGAGCGACGGCGGCGCGCATCTAGATCCCCACCGCGCAGCCGAGCGTCACCGACCACAGGCGAAACGATGACAGTGGCGCGCCGAAGGGAAACGCCGCCTCGAGGCGCAGGCGTACGTTGGACCGCGCGCCCGTGGCGTCAGGCTCGCCGTGCGTCACCACTTCGAGGATAGGGCCGCCCGCGAGCTGCAGGCGATCGCGCGGTTGCGTCGGTATGAACACCGACTCGAGCCGGCCGCCGATCTGCACGAACGTCGCGGTCTTGACCTCGACACCGAGGTCGAGCAGGGCGTCGTTGCGCCGCTCTTGCCCGCCTGTGGGCACGAGCAGCGCGAGCGCGCCGTCGACGTGCAAGAGCAAGCGCCACGTCATTGCCTCGAGCGCGAATGGCGTGAGGACCGAAAAGCGATTCGGTGCCCACAGCCACAGGGCCGACAAGCCGTGCACGCCGCTCACGAAGGAATAGGCGCGCGCCGCCTGGCGGCCACTCTCGCCGTCGGCCGGCCGAGCGAACGGCAGCGCTACGCCCATGCCGATCTCGGCGTGCAGGCTCGGCGCATCGAAGAGCGAGCGCACCGAGAGCGCGAGGTTGCCGAGCTTGGTGATGCTCGTGTCTGCGGGCTGACTCGACTCACTGAGGCGCACGGCGCCCCATTCGCCCGCGACGACCCAGTGCGGTGCCACCTCGTGCTGCATGGCGAGCGCTGGCGCGAGCACGGTCGTGCGCGAGGCCTGGTGCGCGGCCGTGTAGCCAGACAGCGACAGACGCACGTAATCACTCGGCGCCGCGTAGGACGCGAGGCCCGGCTCGAGTGCCGTCGCGAGAGCGCTCCCGGGCGCTGGCGCCGGATCAGGTCCCGGCCGCAATGGCAGCGGGCTCGTCAGCAACAGCAGCGCAGCGAGATAGGTCGGCATGGTATTCCCCCCAAAGAACCGTTTGTCGGCGTCGCGACAGGCGCGCAGTATCGCTCGCGCTAGGTCGCCCCGCAAGAAGTCGTGGCCGAAGCAGCGCGCGCCATGAAGCTTTTGAGCGCAACAGGACACTAGAGATTGGGGCGGGGAAGAGGACCGTTGCGATGCGAAGATCCTTGCGGATATGCGACGGCGTTTGTGTTGCGGTTCCATTGGTTGTCTTGGCCCTCGCCGCATGCAATCACGGAGTGGCCTCCACCAATCCACCTCCAGAACCCACAGTAACCCTCGCGGCGGCCTCGAGTTCCATCGCCTACGGCGCGAGTACCACCGTCTCTTGGTCCTCGACCGATAGCACCTCCTGCGTTTGCGCCGCCGGCGGTGGAACCGGCACGACGGGTTCCTTCGATACCGGGGCACTGACCACAACCACGACATACACCGTGACCTGCGCGGGCCCGGGTGGCTCGACCACGCAGAGCGTCACGATAAGCGTCGCTGCTCCTCTACCAACGATCATCGTATCGGCAGCGTCGACGTCCATCGCCTATGGCGCGAGCACCACAATCAGCTGGTCGTCGACCGAGAGCACCTCCTGCACGAGCGAATGCCACATTCATCTCGTTCGGTGCCGAATTGGGCTCTTCCGTTTGTACGGCCAGTGTCGTGAACAATCTTGCCTATGCCCCTAGTATTATGAACACTCCATCGCTGGTCTCTAATGCGGGGTCATGTGCCGTTATCGGCATTAGTCCGAGCTACGGTAACTCAACCAGCGCGCAAATGAAGACGGTAAATCCATTCGTGAATTTGACTGGGTTATTTAGTTCAATTTCCGATTTTGTCCCGATTATTGGTGGTTATGCCTATCAGTCCGGATATTCCATTGCGCCGCCCTTGTGGACAGACTTTCTTGGTGCGGCGAGAACGAATCCGTACGATATGGGCGCGATCAACCATTAGCAACGGGCCACAGGCCGCGCGTCTGCAAGAGCTCGATGGTCATCCGGATTTGGTATTACCTCGGCACGTCGGGCATGGGCTCATGGCGGAGGCGGGCGCTCGTTGTCACGAGGAAACGGGTGATCTCTTGCTCGTCTTCGGGCGCAAGCTTGGCCTGGTTACTCATTTTGGCAACGAGTGCCGGCCAAGCGGCAGCGGGATACGCTTCGGGTAAGCGCGGCACATGACAGTGCGAACAGCGCGCGACATAGACCTCGCGTCCACGTTCGAGATCGGCGAGCGTCGTGCCAGGCCAGCGCTGAGCCGCGCGCGCGGCGTCGGCGAGTTCAGCGTGTGCGAGGGCCGCTGCGCAAGCGACCAACGCGCCCGCCACGAGAGTCAGCGGCAAGACCGCGCGCCACGTGTTCGTTTCACTCCTCGTCAAAGGTGCCACCCGAAGAGGAAGCGAACCTGGGCGCGCTCGGCACTCAGCAGATTCTGATGGCCGTCAGACGCCCCCACGAGGGCCACCCACTGGAGCGCGACCGTCAGCGTGGCCCACCAGGCCTCGGCGGCGTAGGTCGCGACTGGCCCACCAAAGAACACCGCCTCCTCCCAGGCTAAGCCGGCGAGTCTGTTGTGCTCGATCATCTCGAGGCCGAAGCCAAGGCCTGGACGCAGGGCATAGCTCAAGGCGGCTACCGCTTCCACCTCGGTCTCGGCCGCGGTGGGATTCACGCCCAAGTCTAGGGCGTAGGCACCAACGAGGTTGAGCGCTACGAGGAGCTTGCCGATCTGCCGATCGAAGATGAGCTTGCCTTCGAGCTCGGCAAGGTCCGGTCCGAAGGTCGCTTCGAGATAGAGCGCCGAGCCCACCCTATCGGCAACCGCGTCGCTGAACTTGACCTTCCATTCGGAAGAAATGCCGTCGAAGGACGAAGTTTGTTGGCGCGAGGGGCCCGTCGTCACGCTACTCAGGTTCAGGTACCAGGAACTCTGCAGACGGTCGGTGACCCCGACCTCGAACTCGAGGCGCTCGTCGAAGGCGCTGTAGTAGTCGTGCCGGCCGCCGCGCCACGTCGTCCACGGTTCGAGCTCGCGTCCGCCAGCGGCCAGCACCGTCGACTCATTCGTGTAAGTAAAACGGCGCTCGGTCGCGCGAGCCGGCGGCGCCCCGAGCGCGGCGAATACGAGGAACGCAGTAGAGAGCGCAGCCCAACTCTTCATCGGCCGCCGCCTCCGTGTCGCGCGCCGAGTACGGCAAGCCACGGCGAGGTATCGCTAATGAGTCTCATTCTCAGCATGGGGGGCGAATGTGCACGACGGGCGACGGCGTAGTCAAGGCCTGGCGTCTCGCGGACGTGAGGCAAGCCAAGATCGGCGACACACTGCTCTGGTCAAACGGAGGGTGACGTCGAAGGACGCCGCAGCCACTCGGCGGTGTAGCTGCCCGTTACGAGCATGAGCGCCTCGGGCGTGCCGGTGCCAAGGACGCGCCCGCCGCGCTCGCCGCCCTCGGGGCCGAGGTCGATGAGGTGGTCGGCGCTCCTGATGACATCGAGATTGTGCTCGATGACCACGACGGTGTTGCCGGCGTCAACGAGGGCTTGCAGTACACTCAATAGCTTGTCGACGTCATGAAAGTGCAGACCGGTCGTCGGCTCGTCGAGGATGTAGAGGGTGCGCCCCGTAGCCCGACGCGACAGCTCGCGGCTCAACTTGATGCGCTGCGCCTCGCCTCCCGAGAGCGTCGTGCCGCTTTGGCCGAGCCTGACGTACCCTAGGCCTACGGCTTGCAGCGTCTCGAGCTTGCGGCGCACTTTTGGGATGGCGCCCAAGAAGTCGAGCGCCTCCTCGACCGTCAGATCCAACACCTCGGCGATGTGCTTGCCGCGGTACAGCACCTCGAGCGTCTCACGGTTGTAGCGCTGACCGTGACACGTCTCGCAGGTCACGAAGACGTCGGGCAGAAAGTGCATCTCGATGCGGATGAGCCCATCGCCCTCGCACGCCTCGCAGCGCCCGCCCTTGACGTTGAACGAATAGCGCCCCGGCCCGTAGCCGCGCGTGCGGCTCTCGGGCAGGCCGGCGAACAAGTCGCGGATGAGCGCGAAGACGCCGGTGTAGGTCGCCGGGTTCGAGCGCGGTGTGCGGCCAATCGGGCTTTGGTCGATGTCGATGACCTTGTCGACGTGGGCGAGGCCGTCGATGCCGGCGTGCGGCGCGACCTCGAGGGTGGCGCCCTCGCCGAGGGCGCGTGCGAGGCCCGCGTAGAGCGTGTCGTTGACGAGCGTGCTCTTGCCGCTGCCCGAGACGCCGGTCACGCAGATGAGCTTGCCGAGTGGGAACTCGACGTCGATGCCCTTCAAGTTATTGCCGCGCGCGCCGCGCACCACGAGTGACTCGCCGCGGCCCGGCCGACGCGTTGGCGGGATCGCGATATGCAGCTTGCCCGAGAGGTAGGCGCCGGTGAGTGAGGTCGCATGGCGCATGACCTCGGCGGCGGTGCCGGCTGCTACGATCTGCCCGCCATGCACCCCGGCGCCCGGCCCCATGTCGATGAGGTGGTCAGCGGCGCGCATCGTCGCTTCGTCGTGCTCGACGACGAGCACCGTGTTGCCGAGGTCGCGCAGGCGCATGAGCATCTCGAGCAGGCGCGCGTTGTCGCGTTGATGCAGGCCAATCGACGGCTCGTCGAGGACGTAGATGACACCGCGCAGGGCGCTGCCGATCTGCGTGGCGAGTCGAATGCGCTGCGCCTCACCGCCCGAGAGCGTGGCGCTGCCGCGCGAAAGTGACAGGTAGTCGAGCCCGACGCCGAGCAAGAAGCCGAGCCGCGCGTCGACCTCTTTGACGATGGGGGCGGCGACGGCGCGCTCGCGTCTATCGAGCGTCAGCTCGGCGAGGAAGGCACGGGCGTGGCCGATGTCGAGCGCGCACAAGGCGTCGATCGACAGACCGCCGAGCTTGATGTGCCGTGCCTCGCGCGTCAGGCGCGAGCCCGAGCAGGCGAGGCACACCGATTGCGACATGAATGCCGAGAGCGCCTCGCGCACGTGCTCGCTCGTGCTCTCGCGATACTTGCGCGCGAGCTCGGGGATGACGCCCGCGAAGGGCCGCCGCAGCCGCACGAGGTGGCGCTCGGACTTGAATTCGAACTCGAACTCGCGCTCGCCCGCGCCATAGAGAATGACTTTCTGAAAGGCGCGCGAAAGCTCGCGCCACGGTCGCTCGAGGTCTTGCTTGTACGCTGCCGCCACCGCCGCGATCTGGCGCGAGTAGTAGTGTCCGCCGAGGCCCGTCGCCGAGTGCATCGGCCCGAGCGCGCCGTCGAAAATGGGCTTTTTGGCGTCGACGACGATGAGGGCCTCGTCGAAGTCCATCGCCCGGCCGAGTCCATCGCAGCGCGGGCAGGCGCCGAACGGGCTGTTGAAGGAGAACATACGCGGCTCGAGCGCCGGGTAGCTGATGCCACAGTCGTGGCAGGCGAGGCGCTCGGAGTACAGGCGCTCCTCGGGCGCCGCGCCGTCGCTCGGCACGGTGACGATGCGACAGAGCCCCTCGGCTTTGCGCAACGCGAGCTCGATGGCGTCGGTCAGGCGCCCTTTGAGGTCGGCCTTGACGACGAGGCGGTCAACGACGAGCTCGAGCGTGTGCTTCTTTTGCTTGTCGAGCGCGAAGTCGTCGCCGAGCGCACGCAGCTCGCCGTCGACGAGGATGCGCACGAACCCGTCTTTGGCCAAAGCGGCGAGCTCTTTCTTATACTCGCCCTTGCGCGCCCGCACGATGGGCGACAGCACCATGAAGCGCATGCCGATCGGCAGCTCGAGCACGGCGTCGACCATCTGCTGCACGGTCTGGGCGCTGATGCGCTTGCCGCACGAATAGCAGTGTGGCACGCCAATGCGCGCGTAGAGCAGACGCAGGTAGTCGTAGATCTCGGTGAGCGTGCCGACGGTTGAGCGCGGGTTGCGGCCCGAGGACTTCTGCTCGATGGCGATGGCCGGCGACAGACCATCGATGTGGTCCACGTCGGGCTTTTGGTTTTGCTGCAGGAACTGCCGCGCGTAGGCCGAGAGCGACTCGACGTAGCGCCGCTGCCCCTCGGCGTAGATGGTGTCGAAGGCGAGCGAGCTCTTGCCGCTGCCCGACAGGCCGGTGATGACGACGAGCTGGTCGCGCGGGATGTCGACGTCGATGTTCTTGAGGTTGTGCTCGCGGGCGCCGCGGATGGCGATGAGGCTCGAGGTCATAAGGTCGCGCTCGCGAGCTTCTTCGCCTAGACGCGCGCCCGTTTGTCGAGCGCCGCCTCGATGCGCTCGAGCATTTGCTCGGGCGAGAGGGTCTTGGTGAGCACGTCGTCAGCGCCGAGGCGGGCGATGGCGCTCGTGTCGGCCTCAGTTAGCGTCGCGCCCGAGACCATCACGACCGGCAGATCATGCACCTGGTTGACGCGCCGCAGGTGGTCGATGAGCTCGATGCCGGTCAGGCCCGGCATGTAGAGGTCGGCCACGAGCAGGTCGATGTGCCGGCCGCTCGTGCCGAAGAGGCGCACAGCCGCATCGCCATCGACCGCTTCGAGCACCTCGAAGCCGGCCGAGCGCAAGACATTGCCAAGCACCGAGCGAAAGAAGCGGTCGTCGTCGGCGAGCAGGGCCAAGCGCCGCGCTGGCGCGGGACTCGCCGCGAGCAGCCTCTCGATGAGCGGCCGGATGACCTCGGGGTCCTCGGTGAACTGCACGCCGAAGCCCGGTGCGCCTCCGCGCGTCGTAGCGTCATGAGCGTCGATGACGTTGACCACCTTCGCTTGCAAGCTCACGGGCTCATCGTTGCCGCGCGCGTACAGGCTCAAGTCGAGCAGCGTCCCTTGCGCTGGCGGATCATAGGAGCACACGAACATGCCGCCGCGGCTAAAGTCTTCGGTGGCCTCGCGGCGCCGCTCGCCGTTGTGCGTGTAGACGACCTTGAGCTCGATGCCGAAGCGATCGTGGTGGCGGCCGCTCTCGCTCGGCCAGGGCTGAGCGCGCCGCACGGCGATGAGAAAGGAGTCGAAGTTGTCGCGCTCCTCGGGTGGTAAGAGCAGCCCGAGCACGAAGCCGGGCTTGCGTGCCGGCGCTTGGCCCGTCGGGTCGTTGACCTCGACGACCCGCGCTGACAAGGCGATCGGGCCTTGGCCACTGCCCGTCGAGAGGGAGACGCGTACGCGTTGGCCAAGCGAGAGGACGCCTTCGCCCTCGACGAGCAGACCCTTGGCGCGGTCGTAGCGGGCGATGAGGGCGTCGCTGCTCGCGAAGGTGACCGCTAGCGCAACCTCCGGCTCAGGCGCGAGCGGCGTCTTTTCGCCCTTGCAGATCTGGATGAATTGGCGAAAGCGCTCGAGCGCAGGGTCGAAGTCGCGAATGTTCTCTTCGCGAATGACGAGGCCGTGCTCGGGGTCGTCGAAGCCGGCGTGTTGCTCGACGAGCGACATCTCCGAGGCCGACAACAGGCGCATAAAGCCGGCCTTGGCGGTGCTCTTGATGCTGCTAAAGACTTTTTCGGGAGCGGTGCCGGCCGCCAAGCGCAGAATGCTCACGAGCGTCGACGGCGGGCGGTAGACGAGGTCGATGGCCGAGAGCTTCTCGGGGCCGAGGTCGCTGCGCATGCGCGCGAGCGCCACGCCGGCCTCGCGCATGTGGTCGGTCGCATCTTCGAGGACGAGGGCGAGGTTGTACGTCTGACTGTCGACCATGATGCGAAGGTTAGGTTGCCACACGTTGCCGCTCGGGCAAAGGGTGGATCGCACATAGTTGCCACAGCGCGCCAAACCGGGTGATAAGGCGTCGCCATGAGCAGCCCGAGTACGCCGAGAGTGAGTTTCGATCCCGTTCGCGACGCCCCGAGCGAGCCGGTCGAAGATTTTGCCGCCATGCTCGCCGAGCACGGCACGCCGAGGAGCTTGAAGCTCAACATCGGCGACAAGGTGCACGCCAAGATCATTCACATCGGCGCCGACGACGTCTTCTGCGAGCTCAGCCCGACGCAAGAGGGCTCGATCCCGCGCCTCGAGCTGTGCGACAAGGAAGGCGAGCTGGCGGTGCGCGTCGGCGACGCCGTCGACGCCTTTGTCGTCGCCAACCGCGAAGGCGTAGTCCTGAGCAAGAAGCTCGGCCGCGACAGCGTGGACTTGGACGGTCTGATGGACGCGGCGCATACGCAGATGCCGGTCGAAGGGCTCGTCACGGGCGTCAACAAGGGTGGCCTCGACGTGGCGATTGGCGGCGTGCGCGGCTTCTGCCCGCTCGGTCAGGTCGATATTGGCTTCGTGCCTGACGTGCAGGTGTTGGTCGGCAAGACGTTGCAGTTCCTCGTCAAACAAGTCGGCGATCGCGGGCGCAATGTCGTCCTGTCGCGCCGCGCTCTGCTCGAGATCGAGCAGCGCGGCAAGGCGAGCAAGCTGCGCGAGACGCTCGCGGTTGGCCAACGCCTGACCGGCAAGGTGACGCGCGTGGCCGAGTTCGGTGCGTTCGTCGATTTGGGCGGCATCGACGGGCTCATCCCGATCTCAGAGCTCGCGCATGCGCGGGTCGCCAACGTCGAAGAGGTGGTCAAGCCCGGTGACGAGGTGACGGTCGACGTGCTGCGCATCGAGGACGATCCGAAGCGCCCCGGGCAGATGCGCATTGCCTTGTCGCGCAAGGCGGCGTTGCCCGACCCGTTTGTCGCCTACGGCTCGGAGTTGCACGAAGGCGCGCAGCTCGCCGGTCGCGTCACCAAGCTCGAGAAGTTCGGCGCCTTCGTCGAGTTGTTCCCGGGCGTCGAGGGCCTCGTGCACATCAGCGAGGTGAGCAACAAGCGCGTGCGGCACCCGAGTGAGGTGCTCGAGGTGGGCGCGGCCGTCAGCGTGCGTCTCTTGAGCTTCGATCCGACCACACGCCGCGTGTCGCTGAGCCTCAAGGGCGCGGGCGCCGACGTGAGCGAAGGCGGCAAGGCGGGCGCGGCGCCGAGTGTTGGCACCGCGGCCGAGGGCGTGGTCGAGCGCATCGAGCGCTATGGCGTGTTCCTCAAGCTCGACGGGGGCGGCACGGCGCTGCTCCCGGCGGCCGAGAGTGGCACGCCGCCCGGCACCGACCTCGCGCGCGTCTTTCCTGTCGGCATGCGCGTCGCAGTCGAGATCGTTGCTGTCGATGAGCGCGGTCGGCTCAAGGCGTCGAAGGTGGCCCGTGAGGCGCGTGAAGAGCGCGCGCTCGTCGCCGACTACAATAAAAGCGAGGGCTCGGGCAGCGGCTTCGGCACGTTCGGCGACCTGTTGCAGGGCAAGAGCAAGGGTAAGGCGAAGGTCAAGGGCACCTGAGTCATGTTCAAGACGATCATCGAGCCGTTTCGTATCAAGTCGGTCGAGCGCATCCGCATGACGACGCGCGAAGAGCGCGAGCGCTTGGTGCGCGCCGCGCACTACAACGTCTTTACGTTGGCGTCCGACGACGTGCTCATCGACCTGCTGACCGACAGCGGCACCGGCGCCATGAGCGCTATGCAGTGGGCCGCGATCATGCGTGGCGACGAGTCGTACGCGGGCAGCCCGTCGTTCTATCGCTTCGAGAAGTCGGTGCGCGACCTCATGGGTTTCGAGTACATCATCCCGACCCACCAGGGCCGCGCCGCCGAGCACATCCTGTTCTCGATCATGTGCAAGGCGGGTGACGTGGTGCCGAGCAACGGCCACTTCGACACGACGCGCGCCAACATCGAGGTGCGCGGCGCCGAGGCGCTCGACCTGCCGTGTGCCGAGGGCAAGGACTTGGCGAGCATCTTCCCGTTCAAGGGCAACATGGACGTCGAGGCCCTGCGCGCTACGTTCAAGAAGCTCGGGCGCGAGCGCATCCCGCTCGTCATGATGACGGTGACCAACAACTCGGGTGGCGGCCAGCCGGCCTCGCTCGCGAACCTCAAAGCCGTCGCCGCCGTGTGCCGCGAGTTCGAGCGGCCGTTCTACATCGACGCCTGCCGCTTCGCCGAGAACGCCTACTTCATCAAGCTGCGCGAGCCCGGGATGGCCGAGCAGCCGGTGCGGGCCATCGTCGCCGAGATGTTCAAGCTCGCCGATGGCTGTACGATGTCGGCCAAGAAGGACGGCCTCGCCAACATCGGCGGCTTCTTGGCGACGCGCGACCCAGCGCTCGCGCGCCAAGAAAAAGATCTGCTCATCCTCACCGAGGGCTTTCCGACCTATGGCGGCTTGGCCGGCCGTGATCTCGACGCTATCGCCGTCGGGCTCAACGAGGTCGTCGAAGAAGACTACCTCGCCTACCGCATCGCCTCGACGGGCTACTTGGGCGAGCACTTGACCAAGGCCGGCGTCCCCATCTTGCAGCCCCCCGGCGGCCACGCCATCTACCTCGACGCGGCGCGCTTTGCCGCGCACCTCGCGCCGTTGCAGCTGCCCGGCATCGCCATCTGCGTCGGGTTGTACGAGCTTGGGGGCCTGCGCGCGGTCGAGATCGGCACGGCCATGTTCGGCCGCCGTGACCCCGTGACCGGCAAGGAGCAAGCGGGGCCGCGCGAGCTCGTGCGCCTCGCCATCCCACGGCGCGTCTACACGCAGAGCCACATCGACTACGTCATCGAGGTCGTGGCCGGCCTCTACGCCGAGCGCGCGCGCTTGCCCGGCTATCGCATCGTCGAGCAGGCGGCGTTCTTGCGCCACTTCACGGCGCACTACGCGCCCGAACAGCGCTCTTGACCGAGCGATCGCGCCTCTCGAACAAGGGGCAACGCCGAAACGCAGGATGCGCCGAGTGACACGCCGGCGTGCGTTCGGCTAGGCGCAACAAGCGTGCGCCTTACGCCGATAAGGTAGCTGGACTATAGTCTCGGCAGCTCGGCGCAGGCGCGCGCCCACGCAGGACTGTTGGAGGAAGACCATGAATACGAACCGCATCAAGCCCTCGGTTACAGGTGTGAGTCAAAGCACGGTCACGCCCGAAGCGCAGCCGCGCACGACGAAGCGTCGCGACCTGCACGCCAAGACCGGGTTCGACAAGAGCGCCGGCCGCCACGACCTGTCGGCCCTCGATCCCGAAAAGGCCAAGGCGCAGCGCGACGCCGCTACGCAAGGCGCCGCCGAAAAGCCACGCCACATCGACTACCGGCTCGACAACGGCGAGCTGCTCGAGATCCCGCAGATGAGCCAAGCCGACGAGGAGAGGGTCGAGCGCATCTTCTCGCGCGCGTCGCCCGACAAGCGCGTCGAGCTCGAGCGCAGCATGAGCAAGCTCGGCGGCGCGGCCCTCGAGGAGGCCGCCGCGGCACCTGCGGGCGGGGACCTTGGCCAAGCCTCGGGCGCGCTCACCCACAGCACGGTCGACGCGTACACGAAGTACGTCCTGACGACCGGCAGCGACAAGCACGCCGAGACGACGCAGGGCTTCATGAAGGCGGCGGTAGGCGGCGTCGAGACCTATCTGCAAGACTTCTTCGGTGGCCTGCAGAAGAAGCAGGCCGCGGGCGCCGAGGTGCGCACGGACGTGACAGAACTACGCGGGATGATCGGCGAATGGCCGGCCGACGGCAGCCCGCAGCACTTCACCTACCGCGAGCTCGAGACCGGCAAGGACGGCTCGGTAAAGCTCGTCGAGCACGAAGCGACGCTCACCCGCGACCAGGCGCAATCGCTCGTCGGCAAGCTCGAGCAAGAGATCGAGACCGCGGGCACGGTCACGCTGATGGACCAGAACAAGCTGCAAGTGATGGTCAACAAATACCAGCAGGCGATTACGACCCTGAGCAACATCATCAAGAGCCAAGACGAACAGCTGCGCTCGGTCATCAGCAACATCCGCGCTTGAGCCCTCGCGCCGGCGCGCGCGCGTCGGCCGAGCGTGCTATCGTCTAGCCCATGGTCATCAAGAAGACCGCGAGCCCGCAGCTTCCGCCCATGCATCCGGGCCTCGCGCAAAAGCTGCGCGAAGCCGAGGAGGCCGAGGCGCGCGGACGCACGCCGCGCCTACACGATGGCCCGCAGCGCATCCTGCGCCCGTCGCTCGAGACGCAGAGCCCGGCCCGCGTCGATCAGGCGCGCACCATCGGCCTCGTCGAGCCGGCCTACCGCGCCGGCGCTGATGGTCGCTTGGCCATCGCCGAGCAGCCCGTGTTTCGGGGTGGCGCCGATCTCGACGCTATCTGGGACCAGCTCTCCGAGAGCGAGAAGGTGCGGGCCGGTGCGACGGAGCGCTTTCGTCTCGAGATGGAGGCGCTGCTCGGCATCGCGCCGGGGAGCGCCGGCCTGCCGCATCAAATTGGTGGCCGCCTCGATGCTCGCAATCTGCGGCGGGCCGAGGAGAATGTGCTCGCCGAGCTCTTGCGCTGGTCGGCGTTGTTTGCGCCCGAGGTCGGGGACCTCGTGCGTCGCTTTGCACAAGAGACGCGTGAGCTGTGCGACGCCTGTTTGAAGCAGCGTTTGCTCGAGGGTGTCGACGCCCCGACCCTCTTCGAGATGCTGCGCGACCTCGTGCGCAAGCTCGTTTATCAGGAGCTCTGTAGCCGCCGCCGCGGCATGGGCGACCGGGGCGTGCGCCGCATCATGGGCGGCATCGACATGGGCGAGCTGCTCGCCACGCAGCTGCGGCGCTTGCCTGACTTTACGGCTCGGCATCGCCTGCTCCTGCGCATCATCCGCGTGCACCAGGACCTCGGCTTTACCGCCTATGCGGCGCGCGCGAGCTTTCGCGGCGGCAAGCTGCATCGGGCCTACGGGGCGCGCATCTTCACCGATGAGACCAACCGCTATCGACCCCTGCTCACGCAAGGCGAGCTCGAGCTCGTGCGCGCAGCGGTCGGGTCGCACTCGGCGGCGGAGTTGCCGTTCGCGTCCGAGCGCCTGCTCGCAATCGTGCGCGTGCTCGATCACCTCGCGCCCTTCGCGCCCCTGCACGTCTATCAGCACTTCGCGAAGCTGCCTGATGCAGCCGTTTACCTCGACGACCTGCTCACGCGCGCGCGCGCCGGCGACGGCGCGGGGTTCGTCGCTGCCAAGGCGGCGCTTGGCACGTTGCTCGAGCAATGCGATTTGCACCCGCGCTTGCGCGAGGACTTGCTCGCCGCCTTTCGGCCCTTCGAGCGCCAGGCCGAGCTCATCGAGCTCGGCGCCCTCGCCGGCGAGGTGCGCGAGCTGCGCTTCGACGGGCGGCCGCCGGGCGCGGTGAAGGCGACGCTCGCGGCGGACGCCTTTGCGCTGCGCTATCAGGCGCTCTTCGAGACAGGGCAGGAACAGGTGTTGCGCTTGGCTCGCGATACCGGCGTCGCGTCAGCGGACCTGCGGGCTGGGCGGCCGTTGCGCTTTGCCATGCCGGGTCTTGGTGCGCTCGAGGTCGTGCCTCCCGCGCCGACTGCGTAGGTGGTCAAGTCTGGTCTCACGCCGTGCCCGTCGCGCCAGCGCGCTACGGCGTTAACGCAGCACCGCCGCAAAGAACCCGTCGGTGCCGTGTCGGTGCGGTAAGGGCTTCAAGAACGTGCCGCTCGGGTCGGTGAGGGGTCGGGCGCGCTCGTTGCCGAGGATCTCGGCGGCCCGCACGAGCGTGGCCTTCGGGAAACGCTTTTGCAGCCGTTCGATGACGGCCTCGTTCTCGGCCCGCAACAGTGAGCAGGTGACGTAGACGAGGCGGCCCCCGGCGCCGAGCAGCTCAAAGGCGCGCGTCGCGAGTGCCTCCTGCTGGCGGGCGAAGTCGTCCACGTCCTCGGCCGATAGGCGCCAGCGCGCCTCGGGGTTGCGACGCAGGGCGCCCGTGCCGGTGCAGGGCGCGTCAACCAAAACGCGGTCGATGCGGCCGGTGAGGGCGCTCACCTCGCTCGGCCAGGCTTGCGCGCCGGTCGTGACGGCGCGCACCGAGCTCAAGCCCGCGCGTCGGGCGCGCTTCTTGAGGTCCTCGAGCTTGCGCCCCTCGACATCGGTGGCGATGAGGCGGCCCTTACTCTGCATCATGGCGCCGAGCGCGAGCGTCTTGCCACCGGCACCGGCGCAGGCGTCGACCACGACGCCATGTGGCGGCGGGGCCACCATCTCGGCGACGAGCTGGCTGCCTTCGTCTTGCGCTTCGAAGCAGCCCTCTTTGTACGCGTCGAGGCTCCAGACATCGACGCGCTCGTCGAGCACGATGCCTTGTGGCGCAAAGCGTGTGGGTCGTACCGCGATGCCGTCGGCACCGAGGCGGGCGAGCAAGGCCTCGCGCGTTGTCTTGAGGGTGTTCGTGCGCAGCGTCAGAGGCGCGCGCTCGTTGAGCGCCCCGGCCAGTGCATCGGCCTCAGCGCCGTACTCGTCGAGCAGACGTCGCGCAAGCCAGTCCGGTAGCGAGCGCGACAGACCGAGCCGGGTAGCGGGATCGCGCTCGCGGGCAATACGCGCTTCGACCTCGGCGACGGCGGCGAAGTTGACGCCCGCAAGCTCGGCTTTGGCCTGCTCGACGGGCATCGCGCCCGTCATCACGTGATAGGCGAGGTAGCGCGCGAGCTCGCGTTTGTTGCCCGCGGCCAAGCGGGGCAGGTCGGCCTCGAGCGCGAAGTCGACGCGGCGCGCGAGGCGAATCATGCCGTACAAGGTCTCGATGATCTCGCGCCGCTCGGCGCTACCGAGCCAGCGCTGCTCACGCAACGCCGCCGCGAGGCCTGCGGCCGCAAAGCCCCAGTCGATGCGCGTGCGCGCCCACAGGTCGAGGATGAGCTGGCGCTTGCGCTGTGTCACGGACGCCGATGAGACGCGACTCATGCGCGCGCGCGTCGACGCCGAGCGAGCCACGTGAGCCAAAGGCCGAGGGCCGTGGTGACTGCCCCCGGCACCGTCGTCGCGCTGCAGCCTTGTTTGGAGACGCCGCTGCTCGGTGCGGCGGGCGGCTTGATGACGCCGCCGTCGGTGCCAGTCAAGCAATGCACGCCGTCGCAGTGCCAGCCCGCGCCACAGCTCTCGAACAGGCAGAAGCCCTCGAAGCACACCATGCCGTCGGGGCAAGAGTCGCGCGCGCCGCACGGCGCCACGCAGGTGCCGCAGCGACAGCTCGCGGCGCCGTCGCAGGTCACGCCGTCGTCGACGGTGCCGCTGCAGTCATTGTCGAGGTTGTCGCAGACCTCGGGCTTCGGGCCGAGCGCGCCCTTGCACTCGCCCCACGCGCCGCCGACGCAGGTGCGGGTGCCGGGCTTGCACGTGCCGAGGCTCGAGCCGCACGCCTCCGTGGTGCCGTCGGTGCAGGCACAGAACTCGTCGACCGTGCCGTCGCAGTCGTTGTCGAGGCCGTCGCAAGGGTCGTTGCTCGTCGGCTGTACGCCGCCCGTGCACGCTGGCCACTTGCCGGCGACGCAGGTCTGCGTGCCGGGGGTGCACACGCCGACGCTCGAGCCGCAGTCGCGGCTTTGGCCGTTGGTGCAATCACACCCTTCGTCGACTTCGCCGTCGCAGTCTTCGTCGTGCGCACCGTCGCACACCTCGGGCGCGGGTTTGACTTCGCCCGTGCACGCACCCCAGGCGCCGCCTTGGCAGGTCTGCGTGCCGCGCTTGCAGTCGCCGACCGCGATACCGCACGGCTGCGTCGCGCCGTTCTGGCAGACGCAGCCTTCGTCGATCTGGCCGTCGCAGTTGTTGTCGACGCCGTCGCAGACCTCAGGTTGCGGCCGGGCTGCGTTGCAGGCCTGCAACACGCCCCCTGTGCACACCTCCTCGCCGCTGCCGCACACCGATTGGCAGGGCACATTCGTTGCGTTGTCGACTACGCCGTCGCAGTCGTCGTCGAGGCCGTTGCAGGTCTCCGTGAAGACCGCGAGTGAGATGTCGGCGAGCGCGAACCACAGGCCGATCTCGTCATCGGCGCGCAGATAGCAGCCCGAGACGCAGTCAGCCGGCGCCGTGCCGCCAGCTACCGCGAGGGCGTTGAGCGTGGTCGCGGCCTCGGCCGCGATGTCGGGATCGATGTTGAGGCCGCCGAAGCCGACGACGAAGGTCGTGACGCCGTTAGCCCACAGCTCGTCGACGAGCTGCACCAGGTCGGCGCGATTCTGCGCGACCTCGGGCGGGTTGAACTCGTTGTCGGTGATCTTGCCATCGCCGTCGAGGTCGATCTTGTCGGGGTCGGTGTCATAATCTCCCCCGCGAAAGCAATCTTGCAGGCCGTCGGTGATGAGCAGCACATAGTGCGGTCGGGCCGGGTCGAGCATGCCGTCGACGAAGCCGACCCCGCCGAGCGCCTGATACATCGGCGTGTCGTAGTCCCAGCGTGGGCCGCCGAAGAAGTCGGGGTTCGCGTCGGTGCTGTTGTAGAGCGTCGGTGAGATGACCTTGAAGATGTTGGCCCAGTTGTGTTGGGCGAGTGGAACCTGTGCGATCATGATGTCGCCCGGGCCGCAGAAGACGCCCGCGGTCGGGCTCGGCGGGGGAAAGAGCAGCATGCCGTAGCGAATGTCGGCTTCGGTGTTCTGCGTCACGTCGCTGAGGGCCGCCACGGCCTGCGAGTACTTGGAGCTCGGGTCAGACGCCTTGCCCATGCTGCCTGAGACGTCGAAGAGCACGAGCACATCGGGGGCGACGCAGGTGCTGGCGTGGGCCCGCGTGGCCTGGCCGAGGCACAGCCCAAGAGCGAGGGCGAGCGACAGGGAATGGCTGATGCTCATCATAGACTCCTATACAACCCGCGCCATTAGGGCGCGGCGATGATCTTCTTATAGCGGGGATCTTTGCAGAGGGCGGTCAATTTCGCGTCGCGCTCGATTTCGGCGAACGACGGCACGCCGGCGGCCTTGGCCAGGCGCAGATGCTCGAAGGCGCGCTCGAGCTCGCCCTTGTGGCCGTAGGCGCGGGCAAGGTTGAGATGCGCGTATGCCCGGTCGCGGCCCTCGCTCTTGAGCGGGGCTTGCACGAGCGCCTTTTCGGAGATCGGGATCGCGAGGTCGTCCTTGCCTTCAAGCAAGTAGACGTAGCCCAAGCGCACGTAGGCGCGCGTCTCGGCCGGAAAGAGGCGCAGGGCCTGCAACAGCGCGTCTTCGGCGCCGATGAGCTTGTCGGCGTCGATGTAGCGACTCGCGAGTGAAATGAGCAACGACGGCGATTCGGGAGCGAGGTCGAGGGCGGCGATGGCGTCGTTGATGGCGCCGGCGCGGTCGCCAAGCCGGCCCTTCGTGTAGCCGCGCTGCGTGAGCACCCACGGCTGAATGGGCGCCATGCGGGCGTAGTCTTCGTACACCGCGAGCGCGTCTTTGGGGCGGCCCATCTGATTGTATAGCTCGCCCAAGGTGCCGCGCGCGTGCAAGAAGCCGGGGTGGCGGTCGATGGCCGAGGTGAGGATGGCGGCGGCGTCTTCGAAACGGCCCTCGCGCATGCGCACGAAGCTCGCCCCGACGACCGCCGTTGGATGGTGGCCGAAGCCGAGCGCCGTGGCCTTGCCGAGCGAGCGCCAGGCGTCCTTGGTTTCGCCGAGCAAGGCCTGCGCGATGCCGAGTGAGGCCCAGGCGTCGCCGAAGTCGGGGTCGAGGACGGTCGCGTGGCGTAGCTGTTCTTTGGCCTTCTTGAGCGCCTCGGGCGGCAAGACGATCTCGGCCTTGGGGTCGGCGGCCTGCGGGCCGAGCGATTGCCAGTCGAGCACCGCGCGCGCGAGCGTCGTCTCTCGCCAGGCGATGAGCGAGCTCGTGCCAAAGGAGCCGGGCGTCACGTTCGGCTGCGCTGCGCCGAGCGTCTTGGCGAGCCAAGTGGCGAGGCGCGCCTCGAGATCAATGAGCGCGTCGAGCTCACCGTCGAGCGCTGTGGCGTCCTTGACCTTGCCGGTGCTGGGCGCAATGGCTTTGACACGCAGCTCGATGCTCGGCCAGGATGCGGCGTAGGTGCCGACGACGATGAGGTCGGCGCCGACGAGTTTGCCGAGCTTACTCGCCATCGCGTCGTCGGTGAGGGGCTCGCCCTCGAGGTTGTCCTGGCGGATAGCGGCGTCGAGCTGGCGCACCGTGACACCGTTGAGCTCGGGCTGCATGGCCACGCGCATGGCGAGCGCGTTGGCGAGCGCCGCACCAATCCATTGGTACTCCTCGCTCGATACGGTGACGAGCGGTACGATGGCGATGGTGGTGCGCGCCGTTGCCGTCGGCAGCGCCGACGCGACGGCCGGTGCCGTGGGCGCGGCCTGCGCTGGCGTGACCGAAGGCACACCAGCGAAGACGAAGGCGAAGGCGAAGGGCAAGGCAACAACGGGGGCGCGCATGGGAGCTCCTTATAGGCGTGGCGCCTGCTACGTCCAGGGCCGGACAGGGGGCTCGCTCTTATACCAGGAAAGAGTCGGCGTCGGCAGCGGCTCGAGGTGCAAAAAAAACGCGTCGCAAGGTGCTACACCAACGTGGCCTCTTTGCGCCCTTTCCGCGCACCAGGGGGCCGTTTCGGCTTGGCGCGTGGCTTGCAGATGCCGGTCGTTGCGTCCGCGGCCCGCCCAGCAGGCAGGGTCGGCGGGAAAGGAGAGGCATCATGTTTGCGCGTGCTGCGTCGGGGTCGGTTTTCGGCGTTCAGGCCTGCGACGTGCTGGTCGAGTGCCAGCGCGGCAAGGGTCTGCCGGGCTTGTCGCTCATTGGTCTGGCGCGCGGCGCAGTACGCGAATCGGTGGTGCGGGTGCGCGCCGCCATCGCCGCGGCAGGTGTCGAGCTCGGCAGCCTGCACGCCGTGATGAACTTGTTGCCGGCCGAGCTCGAGAAGGACGCGAGCGCCCTCGACCTGGCCGTCGCGGTGGCGCTGCTCGCGAGCAGCGGACAGGTGCCGCTCGCCGCACTCGCCAAGCGGCGCTTCTACGGCGAGCTGTCGCTCGGTGGTGCGCTCGAGCCTGCCCGCGGCGCCGTGTTGCTCGCCGACCTCGCGCGTCGTGCCGGTGACGCCGAGCTCATCGTGCCGGCCTCGAACGCGAGTGAAGCGGCCATGATTCCTGGCGTGCGCGTCTTGGGCGCGCGGCATCTTGGCGACGTCGTCGCGCACCTGCGCGGCGAGCAGGAGTTGGTCGCGGCCACGTCAGCTGCACCGGCGGGGCGTGGCTCGACCTCGTGTCTCGCCGACGTGCGGGGTCAAGAGCGCGCCAAGCGGGCCCTCGAGCTCGCGGCAGCGGGTGGGCACAACCTTCTGCTCGTCGGTCCGCCCGGCAGCGGCAAGACCATGTTGGCCAGACGTCTCGCCGGCCTACTTCCGGTGCTCGACGCCGAGGAGAGCATCGAGGTGACGCGCATCTATTCGGCCGCGGGCTTACTCGCCGGCCAAGCGCTCGCGTGCGAGCCACCCTTTCGCGCTCCGCATCATACGGCGAGCGATGCTGCCCTGTGCGGTGGCGGGGCGCGGCCGCGGCCAGGCGAGGTCACGCTCGCGCACCGCGGCGTGCTCTTTCTCGACGAGCTCCCCGAGTTTTCGCGCCGGGCCCTCGAGTCGCTGCGCGAACCGCTCGAGGCGGGCGAAATCCACATCGCACGCGCGGCAAAGTCGTTGTGCTTTCCGGCCCGGGTGTTGCTCGTGGCGGCCATGAATCCCTGTCCGTGCGGCAATCACGTGTCGCCTGCGTGGAGCGGTCGCGCGGTCGCATCAGCGTCGCTCGCGCCAGGTGCGCCGTGCCTGTGTAGCTTCGAGCAGTTGCAGCGCTACCGGGCGCGAATTTCCGGGCCGCTGCTCGATCGCATCGATCTGCACGTCGATGTCGCCGCGGTTCCGTATCGTGACTACGCGCGCGTCAAGCCCTGTGAGACAACGACCTGCGTGCGCGAGCGCGTCGGGCGGGCACGGGCAAAGCAGGTGGCGCGGCTCGGAGTTGGGCGCTGCAACGCCAGCATGGGCGACGCTGAGCTGCGCCGTCGTGTACCTCTCGAGGGCGCGAGTCTGCCACTCATCGAGGCCGCCATAGACGAGCGCGGCCTATCGACGCGCGCCATCGCACGCGTGCTCAAGGTCGCTTGCACCATCGCCGACCTCGCGGGCGAGCAGCGCGTGTCGTGTGAGCACTTGCAGGAGGCGCTCGGGTTTCGCTTGCCGGTTGACCGCGGTGCGTTGCGGGCGGTGGCCTGAGTGTAGCGTCGGGCGCTGCTATGCAGGTCTCCCCTCGCCCGCGCCTCGAGATCACCGCGGTCACCGGAGCGCCCGCGCTCACGCGCCCGCGCCCTTGACGGGTTAGCGCCCGGTCCTTATCGTACTGCGCTCGTTGTTGCCGGGGAGCTCGTCGCTCGCGCCGTCAGCACGAGTGACTTATCAAAGGAGATACCCGTGATGAGAACCGCAGCAATCGTCGTAGCTCTTGGCCTGGCCACCGCCGTCGCGGGATGCGCCGGACTCGGCGATCCGACCGGGGCCGCGTGCCCGACCGACTCGACCCTCAGCTACGACAACTTCGGCCAGGCGTTCTTTACGCAGCATTGCACCTCGTGCCACAACGCGGCCGACCAGAGCCCGGCCTTCGACACGGTCGAGAAGATCCGCGCCGAAGCGACCAACATCGATCGCGCGGCCGGCTCGGGGCCGAAGGGCACGAATACCTACATGCCGGAGAGCGGCAACGTCCCGACGCCCGATCGCGAGCAGCTCTCACAGTGGCTCGCCTGCGGCGCACCGTAGTCGTCCCGACGGCCGCTCGCGTATTGCTCTTGGGCGGCGCCCCGCGCGTCCTACAGCCAATCGAGGGTCAGCAGGACGCCGACCGCGCCCGAGAGCCCTACGCCTACTCCGCCGAAGCCGCGTGCCAGCGTGAGCCTGTTCTGCCACTGCGCGCGCAGACCGACTTGCCGGGCGTCGAGCGTTCCGGCGGTCGCGGCGTCGCTAATTTGTGCGGCCGTGCGCGTGTGTTGGTAGTAGAAGACGCCACTCGTGCCGAGGCAGGCGGCGCCCACCACGGCCGTCGCCCATGTCCACCAGCGCGAGCGGTACGGCGCGCGGCCGCCGACGAACACGGTGTTCGCCGGTAAGTCGATGGTGAGCGACACGACCTCGCCGTAAGCGACATCGATCATCGCAGAGAAGGGTACGCGCCCTTCACCGTTGGCTTCGACCGCGTGTCGACCGGCCGTGACTGTGAGGCGTGGCGAGGCGAGCGGGGTCGTACCGTACAGCTGGCCGTCGATGAGGATGTTGATCTCGGGCTGCGTGGCGTGCACCTCGACCGTGCCGATGAGCTGCTCGGGGGCGAGCAGCAACACGGCGGCGCGGCGCATTTGCGAAATGAGCTCGCGCTCGGCCCCACTCGCCTTCTCGGAGACGCGCCCGAGCTCGCGGCCGGTCTTGACGTCGAGCACCTTGAGGTTGATGACCCGATCGGCGCCGAGGCCGATGAGGTTGCCGACCACAAAGGCGCCGAAGCCATAGGCACCAAAGACGTCGACGAGGCAATCGAGTCCGTTGTCGCAGCGCTTCACGTCGCCATCGAGCCTGCCGCCGCGCTTGGCGAGCTCGGCCGGCAGCACCAAGCGCTTGCCGAGCAGGCGCGTGAACTCGCCCCACAACACCCGCTCGACCGCCAGCACCGCTTCGTCGGTCGAGCCGAGCGACGAGATCGGCATCACCGCGACCTGTGAATAGCCGGGCAAGGCGGGCTCGTGGCCGCTGTTCGGTGACGGCATCGGCGCGGGTACCCGCGGCGCGCTCGGTCGTCCCGTGGCGGGCGTGACGAGGGCTACGAGTGCCGCGGCCAGCGCTAGACAGAATCGCGCCGGCCCCGGTGCATCCACGGATGACGCGCCGCGCTGCCTGCGCTTCATAACGGGCGCGCGGCGCGGCGCGTCATTGGGTCGGCGGATCGCAGTCCTTGCGACACTATTTGGCTCATCATGCCGAGCCAAGCTCGACCGGCCAGTGCCGGGATTCGTCTTCGGACCCCTTCTCGGACTCAGTCTTAGACTCATCATGCGACTCATGGCAGCACCTCATCGGCGCCGACATCCGGTTTGCTGCCGGCGGGGCGAACTGCCTCGGCGTCGATGTCGGCCGGCACGGGCGGACTGAGCGTGGCGCCGCTATCGACGCAAGGGTTGCTTGCTCCCGCAAGGTGTAGGTCGAGCGGGTCGGCGTTGCTGCGCCAGGCGAGCGCGCACACGGATCCCGCGCCGAGCAGCGTGATCTGCGGACTCGCGAGCGTCGTAAAGTCGGGCGCTAAAGCGCCGCTCGCCATGCGATAGGCCACGTCGGTGTTGAAGGACAGCGCGTAAGGGCCGAGACGCGGGACGGCGTCGTACATCTCGAGCGCTTCGACGCCCTCGCGCAAGGCCGCGACGTAGAGGCCCGAGGCATAACCGGCGGTCGCGAGGTGGGTGACCGCTTCGCTCGGGTGCCCGCCTGTCGAGGGGAGCGTGCCGGTGAGCAGTCGATCGAAGCCCGAGAAGCCGTCGTAGCCGTACAACTCGATGGCGCCGTTGTCGCAGCCGACGACGATCTCTTGCATGCTCGATATGGCGTCGACTTGTCCGGTGGCGAAAGCCGTCACCTTGGCCCCGGCGCACGGCTCGGTCGAGAAGCTCATCGCCATGCCGAGGGCGAGCGTGGTGGTGGCGTCGATGTTGAGGAACACGTACAAGCGCCCGTCGGCCTGCATGAGCAGGTCTTGGCCGACGTCGACGGCCGTATCGCCCATCAGCAGCAGCGACACCGCTTCGATCGCGGCGACGGTGATCTTGCCGATCGTGCCCGTGCGTTGAATCTCGTGCGCGTCGAGCGTGACGAGCTGCGGGTAGAAGAGCAGGCGCGTGCCGTCGGCGACCGCCAACGTATGTGTCGTGATCAACAGCGTGCTGACGCTGAGCGCACTCGGATCCAGGAAGGAGAGTCCCTTGACCTTCTCGGGCGCGTCGTAGCCCTTCTCCTGGTTGCCGTACATGACGTACAGCGCGCCCTCGCCGGCGCTGCCCTTGCGCTCGATGAACGCGAGGTCGCCCGGTGCGACGCCGTTGAATTCGCCCGCCACCGCCGCCGCCGGATCGTGCGCCTGCACCTTGCCCTGCGTGTACGTCGTGGCGTCGATGAAACTCATGCTCGACAGCGACCCTGACACCGTGAGCCCGACCGCGAGGCCGCCCGGCATGGCGACCACGAGCGCGCCGGTGTTGTTCTGTGTCCCCGCCCAGGCACTCTTCGGCCGGCCGGCGAGCGCGAGGCTCGCGCCCTCGGACATGACCGGCGTCGCGCCCGGCCGCTTGACGCCGACGAGCGTCTCCTCGCCGCTGTTCTGCATCACCACCCACCAGCCCGAAAACGGCAGGGCGAGGCTCGTGCTCGCCGTGTTCGTAAAGACGTAGCGCGGTCCGGGGCCGCTGCTCGGGCCATAGCGCTGCGCGATGTTGCCGGTGCCGCTCGCTGGCAGCGTGGCGCTGTTGTCGATGATGAAGCGCCGACCGATGCCCTCGCCGGCGTCGAGAAGATTGTTGTCGAACTTGCCGGTGGGGCTCGCGGCGGCGCCGCTGAGTTGCCGCATCGCGACGGCGCGGCTCACCTGGCTCGCGCCGCCGGCACCGCCGCCGACGATCGTGTTGTGCTGCACGTTCGGCCACGCCAGGTTGGCAGCGCCTGCAGCGCACGAGCCGCCAAAGCAGATGCCGAGACCGGTCCCGTAGGCCCCAAAGCCGCCGAAGAGGAAGTTGTTGACGACGTGCCAATGCAGGTCGCCGTCGAGCTCGAGCGCGGTCGTGTGCAGTGCGCCGTGCAGCAAGGCGACCCGGTTGCGTGCGAGCTCGCTCGGCAAGGCGGCGCTCGCGGCGCTTTGCGCCCAGATGCCAAAGGCGGGCTCGGCCGTCTCGGGTCCCAGTGCCTCGCCGACCACGATCTCGTTGCGCTCGACCGTGTAGCCGTCGCCGCCGCTCAACCAGACCCCGATGCTGCTGCCAGCGTCGACGCCGAGGGCGAGCGTGTTGTCGCGCACGAGCGCGCCGCCGTCGTCGACGACCGAGACGCCGATCGCGGCGCTCGGCAGCGCGAGGCCGAGGCGTTGGTTGTAGGTCACGCACAACGAGTCGACGGCCGCGCCGGCGACCCGTCCCGTGTTGGCGAGCAGTTGCGTCGGCGTCGCGCCGGCCGGGGCTGCGAAGTTGACGGGTGCCGCCGCCGCGAAGGCGACCGCGAACGTAAAGCCTTGCCCCACGTCGACGTCGTTGCGCTGCAGCAGCGCTCCGGCGCCAACGCCTTCGACGCTCACCCCCACGCCGACGCAGGGCATCAGGCCGCCCGCGTTGGAGCCCGCCGAGAGCGCGACGACGTTGTCGGTGGCGGTCACGCCCGGCACGAGCACAGTCGCCGGAGAAGGCCCTGGCACCGCGCAGTCAGTAAGGGCGGCCGCGCAATCGCAGCCGCTGCTCGTCGAGCAGACGAGCGCGCGCAAGCCGATGAGCGAGCGCGTGCCAAAGCCGGTGAGCAGCACCGTGTTGCTGGTGGCGTCGAGCGTGCCGCCCCGCGCCTCGATACCGACGAGCGCCGGCGACAGCCCGCCGCGCACCTGCATGCCGTCGATGCGCGCTTGCGCGTTGATGGCAAGGATGCCCGTGCTTGCGCTGCCGGCCGGGACGTTGAGCGTCACGCCGCCGCGCCCCGTAACGGCCCCGGCTGTTGCTGTGCCTTCGATGACGGGCGACCCGCCGGCCAAGTAGACGCCGACGAAGCTTGCCACCGGCTCGAAGCCCGCGACGGTGCCGCTGACCTCGACACCTACAAGCGTCGCCGCGGAAGCGATGCTCGCGATGCCGACCGAGTCGCAGGTCCGGCCACAGGCGGGGGCCTCGACATCGACGTTGGCAACGCTCGGAGCGCCGCCCTCGAGCCATACGCTCGCGAGGCGCGTGGCGGGGGCGGTCGGGCGCACGCTGTCGGCCATGACGAGCGCTACGTCACTCGCCTGGGCATTGCCACTCAAGTGGTGACCGCCGGGCTCGCCGCAGCGCACGCGACAGCGCGCCCGCAGGTCCGTCGAGTAGGTCCAGGCGCCCCCTTCTGCCGTATAGCAGCCGAGCAGCGACTCGCCCGCGCCGAGCGTGACGCAGTCGTCGTAGGGCGTCGCGCTCGTGGTGGCGGCGAGCAGCACCTCGGTCGCGCCGCTCGCGCGCATGCGCGTGAGGCCTTGGGTTACGCTCTTGCATGGGTGGTCGAAGGCGCCGCATTCCGCGCCATCGCTTTGGCGCGCTCCGTCGCTGCCAAGGTCCGAGACATAGATGGCCGCGGCGGCGGGCTGCACGAGCACCCGCGCCTCTACGGCCAGGCTTCGCCGGCTCGGGTCGGCGAGCGAATACGTGTCGTCGGCGCGCACGGAGAAGACATACAGACCTAGCGCGTGGGGGGTGCGGTCGAGAATAGCGCCGGTGAGCGTGCCCCCGTCGAGCACGAGCTCGGGCCCCTCGGCCTCGGTCCAGGTGTAGGTGATAGCGTCACCCTCGGCGTCGGTGGCCGTAGCGACGAGCGGCAGCGGGGTGTTGGCGGTGAGCGTGAGGATACCGGCGAACGGTTGCAGCACGGGTGGCGAGTTGAAGAGGCACAGGCCTTTGTAGCAGCGCAGCCCGTTTGGGCAATTCGAGTCGGTGTCGCATAAGAGCGAGGCGCCGGCGAGGGTGGGGGGCTTCGCACAGGCCGCGGCGAGCGCGGCCACGAGGACGAGCAAGGATTGCCAGCGCATGGTCTGTAGTCTATCCCAGATTGGCGGGGCGCGCGGGGCGTTTCGTTGGGTCTTTGAGGGGGGCTTTGCGGATACGTTGTCACCATCTTGGCCCGCACTCGAATGCTCCAGCTCGTCAAGCCCGACCTGATGGGTGTCAACAACGTCTTGGTGGTCTCGCAAGCTTGCGGGCTCGCACCTTTCCGGCTAGGGCTGTCTTCCTTACAGGGCAAAGAGGCAACCTATTATGCAACTCATTCGTTTCCTTCCCAACGCTGCCGCCATGGCCAGCTCCTTGGTCGCGATCGTCATCCTCGGGATGGTCACCCCCAAGATCGGCGGGCAAATTGGTCTGATGCTGAAGTTCATCAGTCTCGGAGTCTTCGCGTCGGTCTTCATGCACGCCGGCTTCGAACTCGCCGAGACCTTTGGACTGCTCAGCGGCGACGCGCTGCTCGTTGTCATGGGATTCCTCATTACGCTCGGCTCTGCGCTGTTCTGCACCGCCGGCATCATTGGCTTGCGCGCGCTTCATTAGTGCCATGAGCAAAGACGAAGCCTACCGCCTGCTCCTGTCGGAGTTCCTCAAAGAGAAGGTGGGTCTCTTTGGCGACGTAGCCGTGCGCAAGGCGAGAAGTATCAGCGGGCTGGATGTCGCGCCCGACGGGAAGGTCGTCGCGGTGGTTGGAGATCCATTGGAGACGTTGCGCGAACTCCTCGCGGTATTCGAGCGCTTGAGCGGACTCGCCTCCACCGTGTCGGCGCGCCGTCTTGTGCAAACGCTGGGCTTGCGCGAGAAGATCCCTGGCATCGAACTCCCCGACGGCCTGACGTAGCTGGCGCGCGGTAAGCGCGGTTAGGTGGCCGAAGATTGGACGGATTGAATTGCTGAGGTGCCGCAGCTACGACTGCTCGTCCTCACATCAACGCCGCCGCCAGCTCGCGCTGATGCGCGGCGATGAGCCCATCGAGGGCCACGGCCGCGCGCCGCTCGGTGTCGGCCACTGGCTCGCCCGTCGCGACCGCGAGGCGTAGCTCGTAATAGCACTTGAGCTTCGGCTCCGTACCCGAGGGGCGCACGATGACTCGGCCCTCTCCTTCGATGCTGTAGATGAGGACATCGCTCGCCGGCAGCGTCAGGCGCTCGTTCTTTCCGTCACTACGCGTTCGCAGTCCACTCAGTAGATCGTCAATCATCAAGACGCGGTGGCCAGCGATGGCGCGCGCAGGGCTTGTGCGCAGCTTGCCGCCGACCGTGGCGCTCTGCTTCGGGTCGAGCGCCAAGCTCTTTTGGCGTGTGGCGTAGAGGCCGAATTCGCGGGCGATGGCATCGAGTCGGTCGAGTACGCTTTCGCCTCGTTCGCACAACGCAGCGGTCATCTCGGCGAACATCGTGAGCGCCGAGATGCCGTCCTTGTCGCGCACGAGGCCGCCGATGGTGTAGCCGAGCGCTTCCTCGTAGCCGAAAACAAAGCGGGCACCCTCGGCCTCACGCGCGAGGCCTACGTTGGCGATCCATTTGAAGCCCGTGAGCGTCTCTTCGTAAGCCGCGCCGCGCGCCTTGGCCATGGCGCCGAGTAGGCGTGAGGAGACGATCGTGGTCACGACGAGCGCGTCCTTCGGTGCGCCCGACAGCCGGTCGAAGCCGAGCAAGACGCCGATTTCGTTGCCGCTGAGCACGCGATAGGTGCCGTCGGGGCGGCGCACCGCCACGGCCAGCCGGTCCGCGTCAGGGTCGTTGGCGCAGGCGAGCTCGGCCTTCATCTCGACGGCGAGCGCCACGAGGGCGTCCATGGCGCCGGGCTCCTCGGGGTTCGGAAAGCGCACCGTCGGGAAAGCGCCGTCGGGCTCGCGCTGGCTCGCGACGGTGCGAACTTTCGTGAAGCCGGCGCGGGCCAAGGCCTGCTCGGCGAGGCGCGCACCGACGCCGTGCAGCGGTGTGTAGGCGATACCGAGCCTGGCGCGCGCGGCGCTCGGCGGGTGGATCGACAGGCCGGCGATGCCGGCCAAGTAGCGCTCGGCCATCGTGTCGTCGAGATCGACGATGCGTCCTTCGGCCCGCGCGACCTGAAACTCGTGCCACGGAAGCGGCAGCGTCGCCGCATCGAGGATGGCCGCGGCGATGCCTGCGTCATGCGGCGGGATGATCTGCGCACCGTTGTCCCAATAGACCTTGTAGCCGTTGTACTCGGGCGGATTGTGGCTCGCGGTCACCATGACCCCGGCGGCCGCGCCCAACTCGCGGGTGGCAAAGGCGCACAGCGGCGTCGGGCACTCACGCTCGAAGAGATAGGCCTTGATACCGCAGCCGGCGAGCACACACGCGGCGTCTTCGGCAAAGACGCGTGAGCCGCGCCGGGCATCGTAGCCGATCACGACGCCGCGCGTCGCCACGCTCGCGACCTTGTCGAAGAGGTAGGTGGCTAGACCAGCCGTCGTCTCGCGGACGACGAGGCGATTCATGCGCGCCGGCCCGGCCCCGAGAATGCCGCGCAGGCCCGCGGTGCCGAACTCGAGTCGGCTCCCAAAGGCCTGCGCGAGTTCGGCGCTGTCGCCGCGTGCGACAGCCTGCTCCAGGGCTGCTCGGGTCTGCGGATCGGGGTCTCGTTGCAGCCACTCGTGCACGCGCTCGTCCATGCTCGTGCAGATACAACGTTCTGGGTGTCGGGCGCTACAGCCTACGATGCCTCAGGGGCACGAGGGGGCGTGCGGCGCTACAGCGTGCGTTGCGCCAAGAGCACGAGCGAGCGGCCGGCGACCTCGACCTGCGCTGTGCCGAGCTCGCCGCGCGGCTCGCCCGCTGTGTTGAGCCGCTCCACCCAGGGCAGCTGCGTCGTATGCCCCGGGAGGTGACAGAGCTGCGCCGTCGGGCCGGCGTTGAGCCAGAGCAGCACGTTCTCGCTGCGCAAGGGCTCCAAAGCGGCGTCGAGCGCGTCGCTCGCCCCGCCAAAGCAGAGCATGCCGAGCGTGTGCTCGGCGTCGGCGCCCCAGTCGGCGTGTGTCATCTCGCGACCGGCCGGGTGCAGCCAGGTGAGGTCTTTTGGGCCCACGCCCGCCATGGGCTTGCCCGTGAAGAAGGTGCGTCGGCGTAGGATTGGCAGCGCGCGGCGCAACGCCAACACCTGCTTCGTAAAAGTGAGCAACGCCCGCTCACGCTCGCCGAGCGTCCACGCCAGCCAGGTCGTTTCGTTGTCCTGGCAGTAGGCGTTGTTGTTGCCGTGCTGCGTGCGGCCGAGCTCGTCGCCGCCGACGAGCATGGGCACGCCCTCGGCGAGCAGCAGGGTCGCGAGAAAGCAGCGCTGCAAGGCGGCGCGTGCGGCTTGCACCTTCGGGTCGTCGGTGTCGCCCTCGACGCCGCCGTTGGTGCTCAAGTTGCCGTCGAAGCCGTCGCGGTTGTTCTCGGCGTTGGCCTCGTTGTGCTTGCTCGTGTAGCTGACGAGATCACGCAGCGTAAAGCCGTCGTGCGCCGTGACGTAGTTGATGCTCGCCCACGGCCCGCGCTGGCTAAATAGATCGCTGCTGCCCGACAAGCGCGAGGCGAGCGGCGCGTTCTGCTTGTGATCGCCGCGCCAGAACTTGCGGACTGTATCGCGGAACTTGTCGTTCCACTCGGCCCACTCGACCGGGAAGGCGCCGACTTGGTAGCCGTGCGGCCCCACATCCCACGGCTCCGCGATGAGCTTGGTGCCGGCGAGGGTTGGGTCCTGCGCGACGATGGCGAAGAAGGCGGCGCGGCGATCGAAGTCGATAGGCTCACGGCCGAGCGTGGTCGTCAGGTCGAAGCGAAAGCCGTCGACGTGCATCTGCTGCACCCAGTAGCGCAGCGAGTCGACGACCATCTGTACGACGCGTGGGTGCTCGAAGTTGAGTGTGTTGCCGCAGCCCGTAAAGTCGCGGTAGCGCTCCTTGGCGTGGGCTTCGAGCACGTAGTAGGCGGCGTTGTCGATGCCCTTGCACGAGTAGGTCGGCCCGTCGTCGCCCCCTTCGGCGGTGTGGTTGTAGACCACGTCGAGGATGACCTCGAGGCCCGCTTTGTGCAACTCCCGCACCATGGTCTTGAAGTCATGGACCGCGCGGACGCCGTCGCCTGCGGCGAAGCGCAGGTCGGGCGCGAAGAAGGCGATGGTGTTGTAGCCCCAGTAGTTCGTCAGGCCGCGCTCGAGTAGGCGCGGCTCGACCGCGGCCTGATGCACGGGCAGCAGCTCGACGGCGGTGACCCCGAGGCTACGCAGGTGCTCGACCACGGGCCGGCTCGCGAGTCCGAGGTAGGTGCCGCGCTCGGGCTCGGCAACCTCCGGGTGGCGCGCGGTCATGCCCTTGACGTGGCACTCGTAGATGACGGTGTCGCTCCAGTCGCGGCGCGGCGGCCGGTCGCCCTGCCAGTCGAAGCCGTCGTCGATGACCATGCACTTCGGCATGAAGCTGCTCGTATCATGGGTGTCGTAGGGGCGACGGCTGCGCTTGGGCTTCGGGTCAACCTGCCACAAGAGCTTGTGATAGGTGACCGGGCCGCTCAAGGCCTTGGCGTACGGGTCGAGCACGAGCTTGTGTGGGTTGTAGCGATGGCCCTGCGCAGGAGCGTAGGGGCCATGCACGCGATAGGCGTAGGCTTGGCCGGGAGCAACCCCGAGATAGCCATGCCACACACCAGCCGTGCGCTCGCCGAGTGGAACCCGCAGCGTCTCGCCGCCCGACGGGTCGAAGAGGCACAACTCCACCCCGGTCGCGTGCTCGGCGAAGAGTGCAAAGTTGGTGCCCACACCATCCCAGGTTGCACCGAGCGGGTAGGGTCTGCCGGGACGGATGCTCATGCGCGCCTACGTATGCCAGAGGTTCGTGGCCGCTCGCAAATTGCGCGGGCTGTGGACGCCATGAGTGTGCGGCGCGAGCGTCTACCGTCCGAAACAGACGACGCGGTCCTTGCCACCTTCCTTGGCAGCGAAAACGGCCGCGTCGGCGTGGGCCAAGACCTCGAGCTTGGTGTCGCCGTCTTCGGGATAGGCCGCGACGCCGGCGCTGAGCGTGACCCTGAGCAGCGTGCCCTCGAACGCTATGTCGCAGCCGCGTACGGCGGCAAGCGTGCGTTCGGCAAAATTCTGTCCGCCGTCCTTGTTGTTCTCGACGAGCAACGACGTAAACTCGTCCCCGCCGACGCGAAACGACAAATCACTTGCGCGGGTCGTCTCGGCGATGAGCCGGCCGACCTGCGCCAGCACGAGACCGCCTGCGGCGTGGCCGTAGCGCGTGTTGACCGTCTTGAGCCCATCCACGTCGAAGTAGACGAGCGCGTACCCTCGTGCGTGCCGCTCGCTGCGCGCGTGCTCGCGAGCGAGCATCTCGCGAAAGTAGCGCAAGTTATGCAGAGTGGTCAGGTCATCGGCGAAGACGAGCTCGCGCAGGCTACGAAATTCATCCGCGGCGCTGCCGAGCACCTGCTGCTGGATTGCCACGACGTTGCGACCGACCTGGAAGCGCCCGATGGCGGCGCGCAGCGCAGCGCCGCGCAGCCCAGGTGGCCAGCACGGCTCAACGAAGCCGTCGAACGCTGCATCCGCAAAGCGTTCGATGATGGCGTCTGGGTCGGCAATTGACGCAGCGAGCACGAGCGGCAGGCAGGCGGCGTCGCAGTCGTCGCGCAGCTGCTCGATGGCTGCGCCGCTCGGTGCTCCCCCCGCTGTGAGGAAGAGCACGACGCAACCGAAGTCTCGTTCGCGCAAGACGCCTGCTACCGCGACGACGTCCGCGACCCACTCGAATTCGAAGCCCGCGGCGGAGAAGTGCGGCGGTCGACGTTCGGGTAGGCCGATACACAGAGTGCGAATGGCGGGCGTGTTCGACATGGATGGTGTTGTCGGTACTGTACGCCGAGTTCGTGGGCGACGGAACCGCATCGAGTCGACGATCGCCTCGGCAAGAACGGTCCCGCGGTTGACCGCTACCGGCACTCCCTCTAATCATCGAGCCATGTCGCAGCAGCTCGTCGCCCGCTTCTCTGCCCACGCCCTCGCGCTCTTGGGCGCGCTTGGACTCTGCGCTTGCTCGGCGAGCTACGAGGCGGCGCCCTTTCGCTCGCCGCGCCTCATCGCGCGGCTCGCCGAGTTGCACAAGCTCGCGTTTCTTCCTCCGCAGGTCGCCATCGAGCGCGACGGGCACCCGCTCGTCGGCGGAGGCGCCGAGAACCTCGAGCTCGCACTCGAGAGCCACGTGACGCGCGTTCTCGCGAGCACGCATCGCGACGTGCGCTATGTCTTCACCGGCAGCGAGCAAGCAGCAGAGACGGCTCGGCAGGTACGACGCTGGCTTTCGTCGATCGACGTGTGTGCCGCGCGCCAGGAGGTCGTCAGCGCCGAGCTCGCCACCGTGCCGAGCGTCGCCGCCCCGCTCGGCGCGGACGCCGTCGTCCTGCTCGATGCGCGCGTCTTCGTCGACAGCACGCAGCACAAGGCCTTGCAGGCCGCGGCCGCCACGCTCATTACGGCCGCCGCGATCGCGGCCACGGTGCTCATCGTGTACGCCCTGACCGATCCCGACATCCACTTGGACCTCCACGCCGATGCCGCGGCGGCCGTCTCCAAGGACATCCTCGAAGCGAGCGACGTCATCGCGCGCTCGGCAGTGAGCGACTTGCGCAGTCTCGGGCCGACCGAGAGCGACAGACGGATGCCCACCTGCGCCAAGCGCATCGAGCTGTCGGGTGGGCACGAGCATGGCTTTTGGACGACGAGCCATCTCGACCTCGCGGTGGCGGTCGTGGCGAGTGATGGTGAGCTCTTGTGGTACCGAGACGGCGCGCTGCCACTCGTCGTCGGTGACGCGCGCAACTCGGCCCGCAAGCTCTCCGGGTTTCTGGCCGGGATGCCCTAGCGGCTCGGCTTGTGGTCGGACCAGTATTGGCATCCGACGCATGGCTGATCTTGTCGTATTCCGTAAAGTATGATAACTGGTCGGACCATGAGCGCCGTCCACAAGACTCGTCTCGCCGGGTCGACTAGCGCATCGAAGGTCGCGGCGCGTCTCGCCGACGCGCTCAAGGCCGACATCATCGGTGGCCGTCGCGAGGCTGGTGAGACCCTGCCCTCCGAGCGTGACCTAGCGGTTCAATATTCCGTCAATCGCTCGAGCGTGCGTGAGGCCTTGCTGCGGCTTGAAGCCTGGGGCCTCGTAGAGATTCGGCACGGCGGCGGCACGCGCGTGCGCGACTTTCTCGTCTCGGCCGGCTTCGAGGTGTTGCCTCATCTCTTGCAGCTCGGCGCGGCGGTAGTGCCGGGCATCATGGGTGACCTGCACGACATCCGCGGCATGATCCTCGGCTGGTGCGCGGCGTCCGCCGCTCGGCTCGCCGACCCCGCGTCGGTTGATCGCCTGGCGCGCCTGGCGCGGCAGATGCGCCGGGCCGGCGCGCGCCCGGCTGAGTTGCAGGAACTCGACTATGCGTTCTTCGAGCAGCTCGTTGGCATCAGCGGCAACCGCGTCCTCATCGTCTTCGCCAACGCCGTGCGCGAGGTGTACATGCGCGAGCGGCAAAGCTTCCTGCCCATCTACCGAAAGGGTGTCTTCGATGCGCGCTTGCACGAGCGGGCCGTGTGCGCCATTCGCGCCCGCGAGCCCGAGGTCGCCGCTGCGGCCATGCGGGCCCACGCGGCCACAGCTCTTTGTACCTGCGGGCCAAGCGCATGAATGCGATGCTCGGGCTCGTCGAGTCGGCGCACAACGCGACGCGCTACCGAGCTTGCGGCCGCGGCCACGTCGAGAGCTACTTCCTGCGCGCCAACGACCCGGAGCGTCCGCGCGCGCTGTGGCTCAAGGCGACGATCCTCGAGCCGCACGAGGGCGCCGCGGTCTCGGAGTGTTGGCTCATCTGGTTCGACGGCGAGAAGTCCACGACCTTCGCGCACCGGGTGACGCAGCCCTACGTGCGCCGTCAGTTCGAGTCCGGTGAGGGTGACGAGGTCGCGATCGAGCTCGGCACGGCACGCTTTCATCTCGGTGTCGGTGGCACAGCCCAAGGCGCACTCGAGCGCGAGGGGACGCGGGCTGCGTGGGATCTGCACTTCGCGCGCGCCGCCGGAGGGCTCGGCGCGCCCCTTTCGCTCTACCCGTGGCGTCTGCTGCGCCAGGGGCCATTCCCGAAGTTCAAGCTCTCGACCCCGTTCCCGGTGCTCGACTTCGGCGGCACCTTGCAGGTTGGCAACGAGCGCGTGGATCTGTCGGGCTGGACGGGAATGCAGGGCCACAATTGGGGCCGCACTTACGCTGCCGAATACGCCTGGGGCCAGTGTCTCTTCCCGGCCTCGGCAGACGCTCCCGCCGCGATGCTCGAAGGGTTCACGGCGCGAATCGAGCTCGCTGGGCGCATCACGCCTCCTTTCTCGGCGCTCGTTGTTCGCTACGGCGAAGCCACCTACACCTTTACGCGCCTCCTTGATTTCTGGCGGCAAGACGCCGAGACGGCCTCCTGGCGCTGGCGGGCACGCCTTCTTGGGCCTGACGGCGAGGCCGAAGTGTTCATGAACGCCGAGCAGCGCCCGATGGTCTGCCTCGGCTACGTCAATCCCGATGGCGCCGTGCGCTACTGCTTCAACAGCAAGCTCGCGCACACGCGCGTGCACCTGCGGCCCCGTGACGGCGCGCCGTTCGAGCTCGAGAGCGCCCATGGCGGTGCGCTCGAGCTGCTGCGCCAGCGTCAGCACCCCGACTTCGCGAACGTCATTTAGAAGGAGGCGGCCCGTGGATCTTTGCTTCGTCGAGACCATGCGCGGCACGCTCATCGACGGTGGCCGTCGCACCTACGCGATCGAGCTGCGCCTCAAGGCCTTCGCGCCAGCGCTCGGGCGCTTCCTGCACGACGGGCGCACAGAGCTGTCCGGGATCGTTCGCGCCGCGCCGTACGCGACCGCGGCGCCGGCCAAGGGTACGCTCACGCTCGGCCTACGGGAGCTCGCCTACCGGCTCGAGTTTCGCGGCGATGACGGCCAGATCTACGCTCTGCACGGCACCAAGTATCCGACGCCCTTCGCTCCCGTGCGCTCGATGACTGCGATGACGGTCCGTTTGCTCGACGCGAGCGGCGAGCCCTGCGCCGTAGGTCGGATGCACTTTCGCTTGCGCGACCTCGGCGGCTTCGTCGCGAGTTGGATCCCAGGCAGCCGCCGTCAACAGCGCGCGCTCGACGTCGAGCGTCGCCGGCTCGAGCGTCACCTGCTCGACGGCCGAAATCCTACTGACGCCTCACCATGAGCAGCGCTTGGAGCACCGCTGAGCGTCAAATCGCGGGGCAGCTCCTCGCGGCGGCGCTGCCGGGCGGCCGCGCGCTCGCGGTTCCCGACGAGTCCGTGCTCGCCGCCGCGCAAGTCTTCATCGCCGGTCTCGACGATCCGGCGCCGCGCGTCCTGCGGGCTCTCTTGTGGTCGCTCGAGCTAGGCGCGCTCGCGCGGTATGGCGCACGCTTCTGCGTGCTGCCGCCAAGGGAGCAACAGGCTGCGCTCGCCGCCTGGCAGAACACCGAGCTCGCGCGTCCCGGTCTGCGTGCTCTGCTCGCTCCCTTGAAGCTCGCGTACTTCGGGTCGAAGAGTACGTGCGACGCCCTCGGCTGCCGCTTCATGATCGAGCCGCCAGCGCCGGCCGTGCCGCCCCGCTGGCGCGAGCAGATCTTTGTGGCCGGCCAAGATGGGGCGAGCCTCGAGCTCGAGTGTGACGTCGTCGTCGTCGGCACGGGGGCAGGCGGTGCGCCGGTCGCCGCCGAGCTCGCGGCGCGCGGCTATGCGGTCGTCATCCTCGAGGAGGGTCGGTACTTTGCGCGCGCCGACTTTACGGGCCGTGCCGCCGAGATGATGCGCAAGCTCTACCGGCGCGGCGGCACAACGATGGCGTATGGCAACACCGTCATCCCCATCCCCGTCGGCAAGGCGGTCGGCGGCACGACGATCATCAACAACGGCACCTGCTTTCGCGCCCCGGAGTCGGCGCTGCGTGAGTGGCGCGACCTTGGTCTCACCGATATGCGCCCACAGCTGCTCGATCCCTACTATGCGCGCGTCGAGGAAACGTTGGGCGTTGCGCCCGCGACCAAAGAGGCGCTCGGGCAGACCGCGGCGATCATCGCGCGCGGCGCCGAGGCACTCGGGTGGAGTCACGCCCCACTCTTGCGCAACGCTCCCGGCTGCGATGGCCAAGGCTTGTGTTGCTTCGGCTGCCCGACCGCCGCCAAACGCTCGACCGACGTGAGCTACATCCCGCGGGCGCTCGAGCGCGCTGCGCAACTGCACACGGGCGTGCGCGTCGAGCGCGTGACCGTCGCGGGCGACACCGCGATCGGTGTCGAGGGCGTCGCCGTCGGTCGCGACGGTGAGGCGGTGCCGGTGCGTGTGCGCGCCGGTGTGGTCGTGCTCGCTTGCGGTAGCCTGCACACCCCGGCGCTGCTTCTGCACAACGGGCTATGCAACGCCTCGGGTGAGCTCGGTCGCAACCTCTCGATTCATCCGGCCTCCTCGGCGCTCGCGCTCTTCGACGAGGATGTCCACAGTTGGCACAGCGTTCCGCAGGGCTACGGCGTCGACGAGTGGCAGGACGAGGGCATCCTGCTCGAGGGGGCTTCGACGCCCCTCGAGATCGCCGCTTCGACGCACGCCGGGCACGGCCCTGAGTTCATGCACCTGATGGAACGCTTCAACCAAACGGTGTCGTTCGGCTTTCTCATCAAGGACTCCTCGCGCGGCCGAGTGTACGCTGGGCCGAGGGGGGAGCCGCGCATCACCTACTGGCTCAACCGTGCCGACGTGCACCGCATGCAACGCGGCTTTGCTCTGCTCGCCAAGCTCTACTTCGCCGCCGGCGCGCGCGAGGTTCATTTGCAGGTGACCGGTATCGAGCGACTCACGCGCGTGGCGCAGATCGATGCGGTCGAGGCGGCGCGCCTCGACGCCCGCGCGTTCGACGTGAGCGCCTATCATCCGCTCGGCACTTGCCGCATGGGCTCTGACCCCTGGCGCTCGGTCGTCGATCCGACGCACGAGACGCACGACGTGCACAACCTCTTCGTGTGTGACGGCTCGGCGTTGCCAGGCGCTCTCGGTGTCAATCCGCAGCTTACGATTATGGCCTTCGCGCTGCGCGCCGCGGAGTATATCAGCCGCCGACTCGAGCTGCGTCTCGCCAAAACGGCGGCCTAGTCCCAGCGGTAGGTACCAGGCTCGTTGATGAGGGTCGGCGCCGGGCAGCCCGTGCCGGTGCTGTTCAAGTGCACGAGGCCCTGCGCGAAGCCGCCGAAGCACCACACGGCGCAGCGCGTGGCGCCCTGCCAAACCACGCACTCGGCAAACGTCGTCGGCCCGAGCGCGCCTGCCGGATCCCAGGCAAAGGCGGCCTCGGTGGCGGCCGTCACCGTGTAGGTGCCGAGCTGCGCGCAGTCGTAGTAGCTCGCTCCGAGGCCGTTGTCGTGCGCGAGCGGACACGTCCCGTCAGCGCAGCAGGCCGCGCCGCCGGCGCAGCACGAGCCTTGGCACAGAGGTGCGGCGTGCGCGCAGACGCAGGCGCGCTCGCTGCACGTCGCGTTGAGCGGGCAGCGCGTCGTACAGGTGCCGCAGTGCTCAGGGTCAGCAGCGAGGCTGACGCAAGCGCCCCCGCATTCGTCCGGTAACGCCGCACCGCACAAGCATTGCCGCGCCGTGCAGACGCGGTTGGCGGTGCAGACTGTGCCACAGGCGCCACAGTTGTAGGTGTCCGTCTCGAGGGCGACGCAGGCGCCGCTACAGATGTCGGGCAGCGCGGCAGGGCAACCGCAGACGCCGAGCGCACACTCCTCGGTCGCTTTGCACGGGTTCTCGCAGCTGCCGCAATGGCGCGTGTCGGTCTGCAGGCTCACGCAGGCGCTCGGGTGATCCACGGGGCACTCGGTGGGTTGCGACGCAGGGCAGACGCAGGCGCTCTCGGCGCAGACCGCACTGTCGAGCGGACACGCGGTCGTGCAGCCGCCGCAGTGTTGACGGTCGCGGGCCGTATCGACGCAAGCCGGTGAGCCCCCGCAGTTCGTCACGGTCGCTGGGCTCGTAGCGCAGACGCAGGCGCCACCCACGCAGCTACCGAATCCGCACGCTTGTGCACAGGTGCCGCAGTGCGCGCTGTCGCTCTGCAGATTGACGCAGGCGCCGTCACACACGTCGGGCTGCGCTGCCGGACAGACGCAAGCGCCGTCTTGGCATTGCGCGAGGGCCGGGCAGGCGTTGCGGCACGCGCCGCACGATGAAGTCGAAGTCGCCAGATCCACGCAGAGGCGACTACACTGGGTCTCGCCAGCGTTACACGGCGAATGCGATTCATCGCAGCCGCCGAGGAGCATGGCAACGGCTATCGCGGCGCCAAGCGCGCCTCGCCTCATCGCGTGTGTCTTCGCTTCTCGCATTGAGCCTCCCTATCGTTCTAGTGCCGGGGCCGCAACTTGATACGCAGATGCACAGCCTTGCCGCCGACAGCCGTGGCGCTCGTCGGCGCAAAGCCTGCCTTGCGAAATACGAGCTCGAGTGCGCCCGCAGGAAGTTCGTTCTCGATGACGAGAGGAGTGACGCCGAGCAGGCGCTCGCCGAGCCATACCTCGGCGCCCGCGGGCTGGCTCTCGAGGCGGAGCAGCCGAGCGGTGTCGCGTGCGGTCGCGGCCGGCACACTCAGCGTCACCTCGTCGCCGTGCCGGCGCAGCGCCTCGAGAGCTGTCGTGGCCCTGGTGAATGCCCCCGCGATACCCGTTCGCCCCCCGAGCTGCACGTAGGCCAGGGTGCCGCCAACGCTCGCGCCGAGCGCCAAGGCGAGCGCGATTCGTCGCGTCCACGTAAGTCGTGGATTCGCGTCGCCGCGCCCACCGCGCCAAGCCGGGCCCGGTCGCGGGCGCAGGGGCGGACGGCTCGCCAACTCGAGGCGGGGCTGCTCGGCCGGCGCGTGACTCGGATTGGTCGCGCTCTGCCCCGCGTGACGGGCGCCGTTCGCATCGAGGCTTGGCCGGCCCTCGATCATGAGCACGAGGCCATCGTCGACCTGCGTCGCCTGCCACAGCGCCCAGCTGCTTTGGTTGAAGTTCTCAACTGGCATCGCCTTGGGCGGCGCGAACTGCCGCAGGGCGAGCGTACGGGGCAGCACCTGCATCAGGTGCTCTGGTGTCTTTAATCCCTTGAGCCAATGCTTGCCGAGATCCTTGACCTCCGGCGCGTCGAGCGCGTCGAGCGTGGGCTCGACCCCGAGGTAGACCTCGCGCGACAGTAGGATCTGGCCACCGCTCGCCGCCGCCGCGATGCGCGCTGCGCGGTTCACCATCGGGCCGAAGTAGTCCATGCGCCCGGTGATCGGGCTCTGCCGACAATCGGGCTCACCGACGTGCAGTCCCATGCGCACCCGCAGGCCGGCGAATAAGGTCGCGCCGTTGCCGCCGATCTCGCGGCGGGTGTCGCTGTAGGTGTCGAGCGCGACAGGCCAGGGCAGCGCCGCGAGGTCGAGCTGCGCCTGCAAGGCGAACGCTACGGCTTGGCCTGGTAGGGCAAAGGCGACCATGAAGGCGTCGCCCTCGGTCTTGACCTCGTAGCCGCCGTGCGCGGCGAGCGCCTCGCGCAAGGCGGCGTTGTGTCGCCCGAGCGCGTCGCGCATGGCGTCGGTGTGCTCTTCCCACAGCGCGGTCGAGCCCTGCACGTCGGTGAACGCCAACGTGACGCGACCCGTCGGCGGCGCGATGAGATTGGCGGAGTTGGAACTGGCGGGCATTTTCGGCGCTCGACCCCCTGGCGACAGCCGCGCGGACCGCATATGATGCGTGACGAAACGCGCGAACCCTAACGTTAGGGGCCTATCATGGTCAAGAACACCAGACCGAGCGTCGCTAGCGACCGACGCGAAACCAGCCGTATCGAGGTCTCGGCGAGCGTCAGCCTCGCCGGCTCGAAGCTCGTCGCCAAAGGCCAGATCTCCAATCTGAGCCTAGGCGGCGCGCTCGTGACCACCACCGATGCGGTGCAGCTGCACGAGGGCGATGCCGTCAGCTTCGATCTCGCGGTCGGTGGGCCGGGCAGCGAGGTG
>Ga0315268_10000452_pt1 | contig 48171 bp, 45 predicted proteins | sample C1_top_MG_FD_204535 | JGI IMG/M metagenome (GOLD analysis project Ga0315268, IMG submission 204535) | Sediment microbial communities from Yellowstone Lake, YNP, Wyoming, USA - C1_top | ecosystem: Environmental > Aquatic > Freshwater > Lake > Sediment | place: USA: Wyoming | collected 2017-08-01 | reverse complement strand
GGCCAATTGGTGCGTTGATCCTAGACCACCGAGTATGCGAGTTGACGGCATCGTGATCTGCTAGAGTAGCGGGATGTCGCCCACGCGATCAGGAAGTGGACCAACTTCTTGAAGAGCCTTTTGCGAAACACAGAACATGTCTTGATGCCATCTGAGCAAGTGAACCATGTCTAGGAGGAGCTCTGTGAGATCCTCCGGCGCATTCGGCGATAGCAGCATGTAGATCGAAGTTCTTGGACGATTCAAACAACAACCGTACGTGTTAACGACTCAGATCGTGTTGAGTCGAATCAGCCACCTTGAGGGAAAAGGCATATCTCGCGGTTCATTGGATCGCCTCGCATGTCACTGCGCGGGAAAGTTGCCATAGTCACCGGCTCCGGCTCAGGGATTGGCAGAGCAATAGCTATCCTTCTCTCAAGAGAAGGGGCTAACGTCGTTTTGGTCGGTCGCAGAGCGGAAGCGTTGAGGGAGACACTGTTACAGGTTGACCAGCCAGCTTTGATTGTTCAGGCGGACGTTTCGAAGCTCTCAGATGCAAGAAGAATTGTGGAAGAGACAGTGCGCAAATTCGGCAAGGTAGATATTCTTGTAAATAACGCGGGGGTTGAAGGCCCACACAAGACTGTTGTTGACACTACCGAAGAGGAATGGAATACTGTAGTCGACATCAATCTGAAAGGAGTCTTCCTTTGTTCAAAATGCGCCATCCCTGAGATGAAGAGGAACGGAGGTGGCGTTGTGACGAATGTGTCATCGAATTGGGGGATTGTAGGTGCAGCAAACTCGGCGGCCTACTGTGCGTCCAAAGCAGGCGTAATTCTGCTTACAAAAGCGATGGCGATCGATCATGCAAGAGATGGCGTAGTCGTGAACTGTATTTGTCCTGGTGATGTTGAGACACCTATGATACGGAGATCTATGGGGGCGTCTGTGATTCGAGAGGCTAGAACACGTAATCTGGGGAAGCTCATTAGCCCAGAGGAGATCGCTCACGCTATTTTGTACCTCGTCTCGGATGTAGGCGCGATGACCACTGGAACGGCATTCATAGTGGATAATGGTGCGACTGCAAGCGAAGGCCCACAGTTGCTTCCATCGCGGAGCCACGGCCCGGCTCCTAGGACAATCTGAAGTCGCACGGCATAGGAGAAATGAACTTGGCCCACACTTCGAAGATGGGCCTAATCGTGAACCCAATCGCAGGCATGGGCGGAAGAGTAGGCCTCAAGGGCACAGACGGGAAGGAGATCCTCGCGAAGGCCAGAGAATTAGGAGCCACACCGGTTTCCCCTGCTAGGACGGTCGAAGCCCTCCAAGCGATCATTCCGATCGCGGATCAGATCGAACTGGTAACCTGCCCCTCCGAAATGGGCGAGGAGGAAGCTGTGAAGTGCGGCCTCCATCCGACCGTAATAGCCGGCATAAACAGAGGCGAAACATCCGCGACCGATACAAAGAACGCTGCGCGGATCATGCTGGACTCTAAGATCGATTTACTGCTCTTCGCAGGCGGTGACGGGACTGCCAGAGACATATGCACGTCGATAGATCAGCGTCTCCCCGCTCTTGGAATACCAGCAGGCGTCAAAATCCATTCTGCCGCGTTCGCAGTCAACCCCAGAAGAGCGGGAGAGCTGGCTGTGAAGTTCCTGCAGGGAGAAGCGCCACTTCGCGAAGCCGAGGTCATGGATATCGACGAACAAGCCTTTCGGAAGGGGAGACTTTCAGCTGAGCTCTACGGCTATCTGAAAGTCCCGTACGAGAGGGAATCAGTCCAATCTGCGAAGAGCGCAAGCTTCATGACGCCCGATGAAACAGCAAGCCAAGACCTGATTGCGCAGTACGTTGTTGAGAAGATGACGGACGACTGCTACTACATACTGTGTCCGGGAACCACAGTGAAGGCGGTTGCTGACAAGCTAGGAATTGTAAAGACGCTCTTGGGCGTCGATCTAGTTCACAAGGGCTCATTGGTCGGCTCCGATCTGAACGAGGAGCAGCTGCTTGGACTCATCGATCGCAAGAAAGTGAAGATCGTTGTGTCCCCTATCGGCCGGCAGGGGTTCATATTCGGCCGAGGGAATCCACAATTGAGCCCTGAAGTGATCAGAAACGTTGGAAGGGAGAACATCCTCATCATAGCAACCCAGAGCAAGCTCTCATCAATAGGGCTAGGCCGGCCCCTGCTGGTTGATACTGGCGACGAGGAGACTGATAGAATGCTGTCTGGCTATATGCGTGTCATCACCGGATACAACGAAGAGGCAGTGGTGAGGATCAGCTCATGAACATCCTTGATAGCATGCTTTGGACGACTGCTACTACATACATAAGACTCTCAACTGTGCTTCGCTTGCTTGTTGAATGTTCTCAGAAACACTGTTTCATGACATCCGATTGGCCGGGCGCAAGCCTTGTTGCGCACCCGGGTTCGTGCGATGGACTCAGCTTGACTTCCTACTCAGCAACCATGTGATCACCGCTCCATATGCGATGGAGTCAGCGAGTATCTCGACCAGATGGAAAGGCAGTATCTCAGCCGGCAACGAGTGAGGGACCATGAGTGGCACCAAGGCTCCGGGAACATAGAGAACAGAGGCGACTGTTACGAATACTGTTCTTCTAGTTGCCCTGATTGCGGCGAGGAGCGGCAGCAACGAGATGACGTAAAGAAATCCACGGAGGAACTCAAGAGGGATGATCACGGCGAAAGGTGGTATCTTCAGGCCCAAGGACGGGTTCGTGTAGTAGGGGACAACGAAGGGGCTGATCAAAGCCCCGAAAACGAAGTAAACGGGGAAGTACATGAGGGAAGATACCACGATCCGCCAAGTCCATGACGCAAGTTGCCTCTGCTCTACGTAGCTGAACAGGTCGGAGACGAGGCTCCGACTGGGCACTCCAGCTGGGAAAAGCACTCCCGCCATGACAGCCTGGACAAGCGTCGTAAGGAGAGACAAGAATAGCTCGCTGACGAAGACGGAAACTGATGCAAAGACGGTTGTGAAGAAGTATCCCTCCAGCATGTTGTTGAACCGTGCCACGATGAAGAGGACAAGCCAAACAACCGCTATGAGATCAACTCTCCTCAGTGCCGTTTTCGGAAGCATCCACGCAAGCAGAAGTGCAATGAGTATTCCGCCTGCGAAGCTCCAAGCGAGAAAGTCGAGCGCAATTTGACCTCCACCAAAGAGCCTCACGCCCAGCTCAAGGACTGCATAGCCCAGCGCGAATAGAAGAACGCGACCGAGGGAAGACTTATTCCTCATGTTGATCCCTTGAGCTCTTCGACAGTGATCGAGCGGAAGGTTCCCACATTTAAGTGCATGCGACGGGTGAACCTGAGACCCATGCCGGCCAGAAAAGTCATCAAGCTTCTGCAGAAAGATAGGTTTCGAAGCCGTGGCAACAGGGCAGTCACCTCATTCTGAAAGATTCTGAACAGATAGGGCTTTGAACCTGGTGAGTCCGGAAGCCTCCGGTTTACATTGACAATCATCTAGCCGCGCCTCATCCTTGCTTGTTGTCTGCGAACCAACTCGCCTCATGGCGGTGGATTTCGTCGTGTTCTGAGGTTCCCGGGAGATCTTCGCAGTCACTCGGGAATCAGGCTCAGGATGTTAGACGCCATGACCTTCTCGAGTTCATCTTGAGGAAGTTTGAGGATTGATATCTTCTTCATCTCAACCGCAGGGTGCAGATATGGCATGTCAGACCCAAAGATCACTTTGTCCGCGCCGACCGTGTCCAAGGCTTCCCGTATCGCGTTCGGGTACTGGATTCCAGAGGTCTCTAGGTAGACATTGTCGTGTATCTTGGCCGAGCGGATGGCATCACGCCAGAAGTAACCTAGACCCATGTGACCATAGATCAGATTCATATCGGGGAACATCTCTGCCAAGACGGAGTACTGAAGGCACTGCGTGTCCGGAGGCGTTCCTGAGTGAAAGATCACGGGCATACGCAGTCTAGCAGCTTGGTTGAACAATTCCTCAAAGCGACGTTGAGTTCCTTCGGAGAGGGTTATCCCCTGCAGCCAGGGATGGATCTTGAGGCCTCTGATCCCGAGACTGAATGCCTCGTCAAGGCGTCTAGATGGCTCCGGTTCCCAGAGCGGATGAACTGTGCCGAAACCAATGAGCCTATCCGGATATCTCTTCACCGCGTCGGCAAGTGCAGAGTTCGCACCTGAGGTAAGTCCGGGAGGAAACAGCACGGCTTTGTCGATCTTGAACCTGTCCAGAAGGCGCACGACGGCTTCGCCTCCTGTTGTTCCCGTCGACTTGAGTAGGTTATACGCTGCATCCTCCTCGGTCGCATTCGGGTAAAGGTGTGTGTGCGCGTCCACTATCAATTGCTGATCCCTCGCGTCGCAGTCACTTGCCTGCCATGTTGAAGATCCTCTTTGCATTCTCGCCCAAGATTGCTTCCCGCTCCCTAGCCGTAATCTCCACCATTTCGATCTTGAAGAGTTCCAACTCCATGCTTCCGTTGGGCGAGGAACTTCCATAGAGTATGCGGTCGTAACCAACCTCCCTTACGGCTCTCTCGATCATACCGACGACAGGCATTAGGGATGTCTCAAGCACTATGTTCTTGCAGCGTCTTGCTGCCATTATCGCGTCTCCGAAGTAGTCGGAGTAACCCATGTGTGCCATTATGATCGTAACATTCGGGAATCTCTCAGCCAGGTCAGCGATGCTGAGAGGGAGCGAGTGCACGGGTGTTCCCGAATGAATCATGACTGGCACGCGCAGGCTCTCGGCGATCTCCAAGATCGGCCACGCGATCTCGTCGTTGGCCATGAACCCCTGCGTTGTCGGGTTCAGCTTTATGCCCTTCAGTCCGGCGTGAAGCAGATGGCGCTTGAGTGCGTCGACGCTGTCCTGGATCCACGGGTTTGCCCCTGCAAGTCCTACGAAGGAAGAAGGATGCCTTGAGATGGCTTCCTTCACTCTCCTATTTCCAGTCTCGGTGTTGACAACGAGTTCTCTTCCAAAGGGACCGACCACCGCCATGCTGACTCCGAGCAGCTCGAGCTTACGTTTGAGGGACTCGGCATCCTCTTCGATCTTGAAAAGCTCGGACTTGCCTAGGTTGCAGTGCGAGTCAATCATGAATGGCATGGTTGTTTTGGCTCGTGGTCATTTGGATTGCGGGTTCTCGTGTCTACTCTGGTGGTATCTCTTTGAATGCAAGGCCAAGATCGAGGCCTTTGCTTCTGTGATAGTATTTCGATCCCAGATAGATGGCGGCTGCGATCGCGTACGGCACCAGCGTAAGCACAATGTAGGATGGTGCAACGGGTCCGCTGTACGCCGGCGTGGTCAAGTCGAAGTACACAGAAACGATTCCAATCAGGATGACTATGAGCCCTGCCATGCTCACAATCGGCACCTTGAGGAATTCACTGCGGCAGAATTGCGGTGCCTGTTGATAAATCTCCTTCCTACGGTAAGGAAAAACCAGAGCCGCAATGCCCCAAGGGATCACAAGGATGCCTAGAAGCAGAGTCCAGTTGATGTAAGCGAGCGCCCAAGACCCGTAGGCATAGACGGCGAGGAAGATCTCGCTGAGAACGAGCGTGATGATGAGCGAGTTTATGGGCGCGTGGAACCTCTCGCTGACTTTTCCGAGCCAGCTTGGCATTATGCGATCGAAGCTCCACGCGAAGGTCATCCTAGCGAGCACTTGGAAGTAAGCCAGAGGGAAGACTAGGAATGACGCTAGGAATCCAATGAAGATGATAAGGTAAAGCGCGGGATTGTTCGCGCTCATCACATTGATGAACAGGTTGAGGACCGGCGGCACCGAAAGCGTAGAGGAGTACACTGTCGGGTTCGTGAAGTAGAGGTAGCTGACTGCTTCGAAGAAGTCTCGTCCAAGAGGCTGTAGGACGACAAGAGATAGCCCTCCCCACATGACAAGTCCAAGTGTGAGCGCCAGGTAAACTGACAGTGGAAGGTTGCGGGTGGCGTGTTTGATCTCGCCCGCGACCATCGACTGCACTTGAAACCCGGCGTACATGTTCAGCGTGAAGACGAGCGGAAGGGCAGCGCCGAGCAACGTCGGCGCCACAGGGGTCCAACCTTTCTGCTGAGCCGCGGATATGACTTGTTCGTAAGTGGAGCCGAGCACCGGTTGCAGGCTATTGAAAGCCGCAATGAATTCAGCGTTTGTTGTGGAGGCGAAAAGGTAGATCACGGCGAACGTTCCAATTATCATCAGTGTCGCAAGAACCGCTTGGATTCGCTTCACCACTCCAAGACCGATCACAGAGACAGCGAACATCACAATCAGTGTTGCTGAGCCCAAGAGAAATGACGCCGTTGGGGTTCCCAATAATCGGCCGAGCGACACTAACTGCGCGTTCTCCGTCGCCGCCCCGATAGATTGGAAGCTCATCGATAGGAAGAAGTTTGAGAACTCAAATGCTACGTAGCTTATGGCCGTTGCAATTGCGAGGCAAAAGAACGCGAAGTTGTTCGCGAACCCTAGGATCGGCCATAGGACTCTACTGGCCCAGACATAGTCGCCTCCAGCTCTAGGCATGGCCGCGCCCATCATCCCAAACACCGCCGCAACCGCAATCGATGCCAGGAACCCAACGAAGAAGGCTAACGCGAAATCTGCCTGCGGAAAGAGAAACGCGATTGACATGTAAACCGCGGGAACGCCGACCAGGACGTTAAGGACGGACAGCCCCATGTAGGTTGAGTCGAGAAGCGAGAACTCCCTTACCAGGCCTGTTGCTTCCCTAAGGAAGACCTGCTTGCCTGTTATTCCCATGACGCCAAGGTCTTTCGGTGCGAATTTAAGCGTTTACGCGGCTCTGGCGGTCCGTGTGACTAAGGGTTTCCATCGGTCCTGTCCAACCTGAAAATCTATGCCGATACAGTCAAGGCTAGATCACACGACACCTTGCGTGGAATAGCTGCTCAACCGCGCCCGCTTGCCGCGTCGGAGTCACTTGCTTTGAATCGTATGCACCAGTGCATACAGTTGATGAACCGTTTCACGCTGACTCGGTATTACTGAGCTACGGACCAAAGAATCGTCTGCGAGCTGATTTCGCGCTTGGCTACTGCTCATCTAAATCTTGCCACGCGCTCGTCTTTAGCTCGAAAACTGCTTACTTGACAGTCCTAGACGAGACTGCAAACCTATCTCGGCTCACCAGCTGCTGGGTCAAAGGATCACCGAGCCGTTATATTCTGCGAAAGGCGCGACTCAGGGGCCTCGAGAATGAACCTCGCTCCTACCCAGTAGGGGGTGCCCCCTTTGCCTGATATCCGAATGTGGGCTCCTTCCTACTCTGATCTGGTTCTTGTCGGATTTCTGGGACACAATGAAATCACGCGTGTCAGCTTTCAGGCCGTGCCAGGTACAACTCTCACGTGCAAGGAACCGCTCTACGATGAGGCCAATAGCCTGTCTTTCTGAACTCGATCAAAGTCCGCCCGTATGAAACAGATCATGCATGGAGAGTGTCTACTCTTCTTCGCCGGATCCCTGCGGCAGTTACTGATAAATACCATTAGAGAGGTCAGAATGCATTTCATGACAGAGAAAGAAGTCTTTGTCAGAAGAACTTCAGGTCTCATCAGAAACCTAAACGCATGGGACGTCCTATGGTTTAACATTCTGTGGATGGCTCCAACCGCTATCACGGTATACGGCATCTGGGCCCAACAACTGTTTCCGGGCGTAGACCTTCCAATGACAGCAGTGATTTCCATTTTCATCAGCATAATCATCGGGCTCTTCTACGCCATGTTCTCGGGTGCGATGCCTAGGAGCGGAGGAGACTATGTCTGGGTCAGTCGCGTTCTGCATCCGATCCTGGGCTTCATGGGCATCTTCTTCCTATTCGTCGCAATTCTGGGGATTGCAGGCTCCTACGTTCCCTGGTTCACACAGTGGGGAATCGCTCCAATACTCCGATTCACGGGCAATGACGCGGCAGCCGCCTTCATTTCAGACGTCAACTTCAACTTCGTCTTGGCGATAATCATCTACATACTGTTCGCGGCACTGATCTCTCGCGGCGCAAAAATCACGATGATATTCCTATCGATTCTAGGAGTAATCATCGTTATCAGCTGGGTCGCGTTCGTCGGGACTCTGCTAACGACTCCATTAGACGTGTTCAAAGCCAACTTCAACACTTACTCAGGAATGAACTACGACCAAGTCATTGCTCACGCGCAGTCCCTGGGCTTACCTACTGGCGCAGTTGCTTCTGCAACCGTTCTCGGCGTCGCATTGACCTACCTGAACTTCACCGGATTCAATTCGTCCGTGTATATGGCGGGAGAAATCAAGGACATCCAGAAGAATCAGGTCATCGGCATAATTGGCGCGATCCTACTGTTCGGGCTCATCGATTGGCTCGTGTACTACGCAAGCTATGTCGGAATGGGCGAGTCGTTCATAATCGCGATCGCCAACCTAGCGGGCAAAGGCGACCCGATGTACACGCTGCCATTCCCACCGTTCCTGCATTTCCTGTTTCAGTACTCAACTCGCAACCCAGTCATATTCGGCCTAGAATGCTTTGGATGGTCAATGATGACCATTGGCGCGATTCTTACGTACGTCTTCTTCGGGGTACGCGTGATCTTCGCCACATCCTTCGACAGAATCTTGCCCTCAGCTTTATCCAGAGTTGACGACAGATACAACTCGCCCTATGCTGCTCTGATATTCACGGTCGTCGTCGCTATCATAATGCAGGTACTTTGGTCTTACACACCTTTGCTGGCCTACTTCGTGTATCTCATGCTCGGGTGGATGATATTCCAAGGACTAGCCTCCATTGCCGGCATCATCTTTCCGTACACGCACAAGGACATATTCGAGACTTCCCCAGCAGTATCCAGAAAGAAGATAGGCTCGGTTCCAGTTCTCTCTATCTTGGGCGTAGCCAGTCTCATTCTCTCGATATGGATTGCGTATGCCAGCATCGCTCCAGCGTACGTCGGAACAGCTAACCCTGTATACGTAGCCTTCGTCTTCGTACTATTCGGCATCGGCGCAGTCATCTACTTGGCTTCATGGGCCTACCACAGGAGCAAAGGAATACCATTGGACTTGGTCTTCAAGCAACTTCCTCCAGAATAAGGAAACCAATATCAGTCGTCCTCAAACCCCCCATTTTAATAGAGTCTCTTAGCGGAGCTGTTCGGCTGATGTCGAATGCCGAAGCTGCGTATATTCTACACATCTGACTTGCATGGGTCCGAGAGATGCTACAGGAAGCTCATCAATGCCGCGCGCGTCTACAAGACCAATGTTCTGGTGGTTGGAGGGGACCTAACCGGGAAACGAATAGTCCCGATCATAAGACAGGCCGACAAGACCTACAAGATGCGATTCTTGGGAGAAGATTTCCTCTTGAAGAATGAAAGCGAACTCGAGAAAGCAAAGAAACAGATCAAATCAGTAGGATACTATGCACACATCGCCGACGAGTCAGAGATTCGCATCCTAAGGGAAGATGACAAGAAACTTCAGGAAACATTCGCTGAAACCATGAAGGAGACAATCACAAACTGGGTGAAATTCGCGGAGGAGAAACTGAAAGGATCCGGCGTGAAAGTTTACATGATGCCCGGAAACGACGACGACTACTCGATAGATCCGCTTCTAGAAGGGCACGATGTTATCGTGAACCCCAACGAAAAGGTGGTTACAGTTAACGATCACGAAATGCTAAGCCTAGGGTACGCAAATATGACTCCTTGGCAATGCCCAAGGGACATCAGTGAAGAAGAACTCGGCTCAAAGATAGAGGCACTCACGTCCAAGATAGGCAGAATGGATCGAGCAGTATTCAACACGCATGTCCCACCATACAAGACAACAATAGATCTGGCACCAGAACTGGACGAGAAGTTCAGGCCTAAAGCCGCGGGCGGGGGAGGCGTCGTCATGGGTAACGTCGGAAGCACAGCCGTGCGCAAGGCAATAGAAGAGTACCAGCCCCTGCTGGGCTTGCATGGGCACATACACGACTCAAAAGGAATGTGTCAAATAGGGAGAACATTGTGCTTAAACCCCGGAAGCGAGTACGTCGACGGGATCCTAAGAGGAGTCATCCTCGACATAGACGGAAGCCAAGTCAGAGACTATCTATTCACAAGCGGCTGATCACTTTGGAAAGCAGTAAGGATCAGGCGATGATGAACGATGCACGAAGGATTGTGGAAGAAGCAACTCTGAAAGGGATACACCTCAGGCTGTTGGGTGCCATCGCCATAAGGCTGAACTCATCAAGCCACGCAGATCTTTTCCTGAGACTCAACCGACTCAACTCAGAAGACAAATTCACCGACATCGATCTTGCGGCCTACAGCAAAGAGAGGGGTCAGGTAAGGAAACTCCTACAACAGCTCGGTTTCGCAGTCAATCAGAACGCCCTTATGATGCATGGTAACTCCCGAATGATCTTCGAGAGCGCAGAGAAGGGGTACGCGATAGATGTTTTCTTCGACGGGCTTCGATTCAGTCATGACGTTGAATTCGTGCGCGGTTCAAACGAAGGACGCCTGGCCCTGCATCCCTTGACGTTACCTGCCGCGGATCTCGTGCTGGAAAAACTCCAGATCCACGAAATCAATGAGAAGGATCTGAAAGATCTAGTTCTGCTTTTCGCCGCGAATAGCATTGGCAACAGCGAGGGAGAGAATGTGGTAAACGGGAAACACATAGCGTCTACACTGTCGAATGACTGGGAATTCTGGCATGAAGCAAAACTCAACCTTGAGAAACTGCAGAAATTCTTGTCCAACTACGTGGACGAGAAGAAGGTCGACGCGCAGGTTGCAGCAACTATCCGCATTAGGATTGAAGAGCTGACTAGAATGATTGACGAAGAACCGAAAAGCAAAGACTGGCAGAGAAGGAGCAAATCAGGATCGCAAAAGAAGTGGTGGAGAGACGTCGAGGAGAGATCACGCTAGCGGTATTTGATCTAACACCTACTCTGCTCCTTTCAGGATTCACGCGAACGGTGACTCGGCGATTTCGACTTCGTTGGGCTTGACAATAGTGGACTTGGATGTGGCGGTGTCCGAGAAGGGACGACGCCTCCTCGGGATACAGCGAGCTGTCCATGTGTTCCGATTCTCAGTCTGAACACAAGCTCAAACGCCTGAGAATAGACTGCGCTCTGTGGCGATGTCTCAGATTCTCTTCATGACTTCTTGCAAGGCATTCTTTGATTGTCCGACATAGTTCGAAAACCCTGAAAGCCGGGATGCAACTAGATGCATGAGTTTGGTCAATCGTCTGCGTTGCCATATGACCACATATGCATCCACCACTGCGTAAAGAAAACCAATGATGAATCCGGATTGACTGATGCCAAGTTGGTACGCGACCGAGATAGACAGCATATCGACCGCCGTAGCAACTAGGTTCTCGATGAACTCTGCCGAGAGCTCTATCACTGTTTGCGCTGCTCCTGCAACTTCTTCTTTATGTCTTGAATCTCTTTGGTGGCTTCTTCGAGCACGATCTTCGCTTGCTCAGCCGCTTCCTTTGAATATTCTCGTCTCATTTCGTCAAACAGATCGCGTACTTCATGGCCGAAGTCCCTTGCGACCCTACGCAGCTCTTTGGCATTCTCTCGGTCGAATCCAAACCAGATAGGGCCCATGAGGCCTGGGGCGGCCCCGAGATGTTCGAGGCGTCGGTCGAGTTCCTTGCGTGTCCTGCCTTCCTCCTCAAGGAACGCCTTTCCTTGTTCTGTCAGTGTGTATCGTCGTATTCCTGGTTCTTGTTGAGCTGCCTCTTTGATGTGACGTTGATCTTGCAGCCAAGAGAGCAACGGGTAGATTGAGCCGGGACTGGGTTTCCAGTATCCGTTGGTTTGTTTCTCCATTTCGCTCATGATCTCTGAGCCCGACATGGGCTTCTCGTTGAGCATTCTCAGCAGCTGGTAACGAAGGAAACCTTTCGGAACAACGGCGGTGTGCTGCATCCAGTGGCGCATCCAATGTCTGCGCCTGCGTTCGTACGCCGAACTTGCGGACTCATCCTCTTCGTCCATTCCACATTGCCTCCTCATGTCAGTCTTAATATCGTTACAGATATCGGTAGCGATATCACTGGCGATATCGCCCTATAAACATTCCTCATTCATCACATCCGGACATCATCTGCGTTTCCGGCCACGTTCCAGGTGGTCCCACAGGGTCTCAGGAGCCGGCCAATCAACAAGACGCAAGGATAGTCAATACGCCATAACGTCTAACTCCTTCTACAGACTAAGAGGACACACTCCGCACCGTCACCCGAGGGTAGCGTAACACCGATTAGAAAACGCGGTCGGACATGATGGTCTTCTCATCTACATTCTAGTACTAAGAGAGACCATCCTTTCTTGCTCCGGTTCAGCTATTTGAGTTTGATCTCAGTATTTCTCAGTTGCTGCATTTGCGCGCGTGGATTACTGCAAACCGATCGTTCCAGCCTAATACTGCGGCCTGCGGTTAGTCTACTCAACATCAACGCTGACATGGCAATCATGAAAGTCGAGAATGGTAGATACAAGGCGGAGATTCCGAGGCCACAGAGATCGCCTAGTGTGCCCAAGAACCACGGCGAGAACACTGCACCAAGAAACCCTATGCTGTAGAAGAATCCTGCGAGCAGAAGCGCTCGCTCCCGCAGCAATGCTTCAATGATCCTGCCTTCCGAAACGTGGCTCCCGTATTCATCAGAAGTGACCATGTTCGTGTCTGACGCGGTACCACGTAACAAAGCAGCCGAAGCAGTCGCAAGCGGGGCAAAGAAAAGACAAGCAATAATGTATGGCGGTCTCTAGTCTCCATACGTGACGATAAGCAGCCCCGCTAGGGCGGGTCCCATGAACGCACCCATACTGAAGAATAGATGTAGGGCGTTCAAGGCGAATCCGCTCCTATTGGGATAGGCCCTCGTAACTAGGGAATTCATCGAAACCTCTCCGAAGGCCGAACCTATTCCGGCAGCAATGAAGAGCCCTAGCAACATCAGATAATCCGGAGCCTTTGACGCTAGGCCAATTGCGGTTCCAATTGTGATGAAGCTGGCTGCAAGCACTACGGGCTCGCCGTAACGATCGGAGATGATGCCGCCAACTGGCGTGAGTAAATAGCCGATATTCCAAGCGCTGGCAAGGAGTCCCAACAATCCTAAGGGTATGGCGAATTCCTTCATTATGAATGGAAATGCAGGTCCAGTCACGGTTGCGACCACTCCAATCATCATCAAGCCTGGAAACGATATCAGAACGTATGCTGTCCGCGATCGACCCTTTGCTGTCCATGGTCGCAGTAGTCTTTGCTTCATCGGTTCTCAATCTCATGTCATTGTGAGGAGAGTAGTTGATGGCACATGCAACTCTTCTGACTTCGCCGAGTGTTCTCGTGACACTATCATTGTCTTAGACGTAGGCCGCCGGCTCTGTAGAGGAGGACTAGAGTTATCGAAAGTGACAGTAGCAGGACTCCAGCGCTGGCTTCTAGTATTGTCTTCAGGCCGCCCACGGAGGTTGAGTATCCGCCGAGGAGGTTACCGACTGCCATGCCAAGGCTGAGCATCATGCTGTAGATTCCCATGGCGGAACCTCGAAAGCCTCGGTTGGCTCTGTCTCCCACTTGAGCTAGGGCTGAGGGAACCGTGGCTGTTGCCATGAAGCCTCCTAACGCTATCAGAGGGAGTTGCTGGTAGACTCGCGGAGGACTGTATGAGACAGCCTCCAATGTACTGAAAAGAAGCAGGATCAATCCAGCGACACCTATGCCAAGGGTTTTGCCCCTTCCTATTTTGTCAGATATTCTTCCAAACACCACAGAGCCCAAGCCTATTGCGAAGGCTCCAAGCGCGAGTCCCAATCCGATCTGTGAGAATCCGAGCCCAAACTCCATGAGCGATCGAGGCAACACGAAGATCACTCCCAGTATGATAGTGAGCCCTAGCCAGAGAGGTAGAATAGCACGCGTGTTCTGATCAAGCGCTACCAGAGGGTTGACTCGGAAATCCCTACGACTTGGGGAACCGCTTGTTTCTCTCAGCCCCACAATGCTTGCTATGCTCGCGCCAAGAAGCAGAATGCCAGTTGCGACGAATGCGAGCCTGTAGTTGTGGCCAGTGAAGTGCAGAAGGGTTGTGGCGAAGGATATCCCAAGTGCGTATCCTAGTATGTTTGAAAAGTCAAAACCACCCATACTGACGCCCCTGTTAGTGACAGCGGTCAGATCGGTTATCATCGTCAGAGAAGACACCGTAACAGCTGCACCAGAGAACCCCATAATGGCATGAATAATCGAAATTGTGTAGACGTTTCTCGTCAACGATATGGCCATCGTGAGCAAGGAAACTGACAGAAGACCCAGGATGAGCGTCCGTCGTCGTCCCTTCAAATCGACATACGAACCGATGGGCGCAGCTGAAACGAACTCCGCCAGAGGATACGCGGACAGGGCTATGCCTATGCCGAGACTGCCCACAGTCAGGTACATCGGAAACAAGAGAAGCACCGACCCGAAGCCGATCCTTGTAAAAAGCATCGCCAAGTACAGAATGAACAGTTGTCGCTTGTTGTCCATTTGTGGAAGGCCATTTGCGGATTGTGGTCCATCACGGCTCTGAGAATCGGAACCTCCGCTAGCTTGGCTGGGTGTCAACCCTCTCTGCGAAGGCTGAACTTGACGGAACGCTGACATCTCGATCATCCTATGTGTGAATTGGCTCCAGAAGGGTCTAGTAATCAGTACTTGAGCACTTTGGCCATATCATTTCAGACTATGAACTATGGAGTCTTGCCTACGTGAATTCTCATCGCATTCTCTGACGCCCGCTTTCTTTTCTCTATCTCCTGCTCTTCTCGTGGTCTGTTCTTCACTGTGTAGGCAATCAGCAGTGCTTCAACCACGACGTTTCCTGACGCAAAGACGATTGAGGAGCCTCTGTCTATTGAAACAATGTAAAGTCCGAGAAGGCCAAGTAGAACCCAAACAAACACGAAATCTCTTAAGAATCCAAACCTGTTGAAATGTGCACCTTGTCTTCGGCTCTTTCTGCTGTCCAGGTAGAGATAGATGCTGACTGCTGTCAGGAATAGCGCGCTCCAGCTGATGCAGACCGCCCAGAAGACCATCAGATCAGGATATGGCGTCATCGGTTATCACTTCAGAATTTGCAGATCTTGTAGAAGAAAACCTTGCCAGCGTCGACTAGGAGGAGGTAGGTGGCGACCATCAGTATTAGGAGTACCCAGTAGTGGGCTGGAAGTGGCGTGAATCCGAGAAAATCACCGAGGATAGTGAACGGAAGTATGGTTCCGAACGCGACGGCGGAAAGCGTAAGGACTGTGAGCCATTTTCCGGGACGGCTTGTGATGAATGGTATCCGCCTGGTCCTGATTACGAATATCACTAGCACTTCAGTCCAGAACGACTCCACGAACCATCCGCTTTGGAAGAGCGACGCTGATGCCCCAAATATGAAGAGCATGATACCGTAGGTAAGGAAATCGTACAGGGAACTGAATGGGCCGAAGAAGAGCGTGAACTTCCTGACGAAACCTATGTCCCAGCGCCTCGGCCATTTTGTGTATTCTTCGTCGACGTTGTCGCTTGGCAGTGTCATGTTCGACACGTCGTATAGCAGATTCATGAACAGTATCTGCATCGGCAACATTGGGAGGAACGGTAGAAAGAGTGATGCTGCTGCCGCGCTGAACATGTTTCCGAAGTTCGAGCTTGTGCCCATCAGAATGTATTTCATTGTATTGCCAAAGATCTTGCGGCCTTCTTCTATCCCGTCGGCCAGTACGCTGAGATCCTTCTCCAGAAGCACGATGTCAGCCGCGCCCTTCGAAACATCTACTGCTGACTCCACAGATATTCCGACATCCGCCTCGTGCAGTGCGGGGGCATCATTCACTCCATCGCCCATGAACCCTACGACATGTCCATTTGCCCTCAGGGATTTGATGACATCCAGTTTCTGTTCAGGGGTTATCCGAGCGAAAATCGTTGCTTCCTCAACGGCTGATCGGATCTCACTCGAACTCATTTGCGTGAGGTCTGAACCGCGAATTACCGTCTTGACCGGAATCTTCAGGTCTTCGCAAATCTTCACTGCCACAAGCTCGTTGTCTCCAGTCAGTATCTTCACATCAACTCCCATCTTGTTCAGCTGAGCCACTGCTTGTTGTGCGTCCTTCTTGGGAGGATCAGTGAATATGAGAAAACCAAGAAGTGTTAGATTCGATTCATCTTCAACTGAATAGGAGTTTCTAGCATCTATCTTCCTGAAGGCAACTGCAATACTGCGATATCCTGCTCCCGAATAGTCAGTCGTTCTTATGTCAATCTGCTCTTGAACCGAGCCTATTGGTGCGGTCTTGCCTGCCATCTCAGCGTATTTGCACCTTGAAAGGACCGATTCCGGAGCCCCTTTGGTGATCAGGGTGAGTTCGCCATTTTTTCTGACAACCGTTGACATCATTCGTCTCTGGTAGTCAAAGGGGACTTCGTCTACAGATGCATAGGATTTGATCTGTTCTTGAATTCCCGCTGCAATCGCGAACTCCCATATCGCGACATCCATCGGGTTGCCCGTGATCTTGTCTCCGGCCACCGCGGTATTGCAGAGCAGAGCGTAATGCAATATCCTAGGATCTCTTGCCCCGCCAAGCGACCAATAGTCTTTGAGAACAATCTTGCCGTCTGTCAGCGTTCCTGTCTTGTCGGTGCAGAGGGCATCCATGTTGCCAAAGTCTTCGATCGAGACCAGACGCTTGACGACAACCTGCTTCTTCGCCATTACTCGTGCTCCTTGCGAGAGGCTGATCGTCACGATGGCCGGCATAAGCTCTGGTACCAGCCCAACGGCGACTGCAAGAGAGAATAGGAGGGAGCCTATGATCGGATGACCAACAACGGTGTTCAACGCGAATATTCCGATCACCAAAGCCATGGTGAGCGAGATGAGCATCGTTCCATACTTCTTCACTCCTCTTTGGAACTCAGTCTCAGGGCGAGATTCTGCTAGACTAGTTGATATTGATCCGAACTCCGTGTGTCTCCCTGTCGCGAATACGACGCCGCGACCACTTCCATGCTGCACCACGGTGCCCATGAACAGGTGGTTCGTCAATTGCTGCGGGGTCGGCTGTTGGAGATCGAGGCTGTCTGAAGTCTTCTCGACAGGAAATGATTCTCCTGTCAGCACGGCTTCGTTGATCTGAAGGTCTTTGCATTGAACTATCCTCATGTCGGCTGGCACGACATCTCCGACGTAGACTGATACTACGTCACCGGGAACGACAAGTCTCGCCTTGATCTCCAAAGGTCTGCCTTCTCTTGTCACCACAGCCTTCAACGATACGCTTTGTCGCAGAGCTTGAACAGTCTTCTCCGCCTTGTACTCGTTATAGAAGCCCAAAATGGTGGCAAGAAGGATCATTGCTACTATCACTATAGATTGTTCGGCTTGGCCAAAGAAGCCAGCCACAATGGCGGACGCAAACAGAATTCCAGATACTGGATTCTTGAATTGTCTTAGAAGAACCTGCACCCACCTGAAGCCTTTCTCAGGCAGTTCATTGTATCCGTATTTTCTGATGCGATGCCGTGCTTCTTGCTCGGATAAGCCCTGCTCGGTGGTACCAAGGACTGCATACGCGTCAGTTGGGCGGATGGACCAGTAGTCCGTGCGCAAATCTTGCGTTCTCTGTTTCGACAAGGTCGTATCCCATCCGCCGGGAGTCACGCATTTGCGGAAGTCGTCCACGATATACGCGTTCTGCTAACTCTCGGAGTTTGCGCCATGAATAGTATAGAACAGAATAGTACACTCAGGCCTTAGGCGGGCTCCTCATGGACATCTATTCTGTCAATCTTTGGATAGGCATTCTTGATGGCGGCCTCAAGATTCGTGGAGGCCTCATGCGCCTGCTTCATACTGAGCTTCGGGTCGAAGCGACACCGAAGGACCACATGGAATCTATCTCCGATTCTGCGAATCCTGATTCCATGAACTGTCCTGATCTCCGGGAAGCGTTTTGCGGCATGTTCGATGTACCATTTGACCTCGGTTCCGCCTCCCTGCAATTCCCTAGATATGAGATCAGAGGCAGACTCCATGTGAATGGTGACCTCTGAAATGTTTGGATTGGCTGCCTTCAGCTTCTTCTCAATCTCACTTGAGATCTCGTTTGCTTGTCTCACAGTCATATTTGCACTCACTTCGAGGTGGAAGTCAAGACACAGATTCTCACCGATCCTCTGAACGTGGACATTGTGGACACCTCTGGATCCTGGCACTTTATCGGCTATTTCCTTCACGAGTGTTCGAATGTCCTCTCGGCGATGTCCATACGGATCTGTCTGGACAGTGACTCTCGCCTTGGGTAGAATGCGTCTTACTTCGCGTTCAATCTTCGAGGCGATCCTGTGGACGTCCTCGAATCTGAGGTTGATATCAAGCGAGACATGGAGGTCCACATCACATCTCTTTCCGGTTACGCGCACAGTCACCTGATGGCAGTCCTTCACGTCACTTATCGCTTCGACCCTCTTTTTGATGGCCTGGGCGGTCTCTTTCTCTGAGCGTTCCACAAGAGGAATGGGCAACCTTCATACCTCAATGAAATCTAGGCTACTTGGGCTAGTGGACTTACGGTATTAGTCGTTTGGTTTCTTGAGGTGGCACTTGTTCCTCACGCCTTCGGTTCTCAGAACAGTCGGTAGACTGGTGAGCACAGACAGGTTACTCCCCCATCTCCTTTGTAGAACTCGGACACTTCCACCTCAACTGGTTTGTACCCAGCCTCCCGCAGCTTCATGAAGGTCTTAGGAAAGCCAGAGGGGATAACCACTCTACCATCCCCCACGTATAGTGCGTCTGCAGCATAGCCTTCCTCAACCGGTATGGTGATGAATCGAAAGCCGGGAAATGATTTCGGGTCAACCAAGTCTAGTGCTATGATCATTGTGCGATGGTTCAGATAAGAGGCGCCGCATAGAAGGTGTAGTAATTTCGTTCTCACCGCGCTCACCTGGGTGTCGTTCAGGCACGCGGAGAGTTGTCTGATGCCGCTCTGGTTTGTCCTTCGCGATTCACCGACGAAGATGCCGTTGTCTGTAATCAAGACGTCGCCTCCTTCCAACGTGCCCGGGTATCTCACGAAATGCGTCGTTCCGGCATCGACTCGCCTGTCCCGCAGATCGTGAGAGAGAGCTTTCTCTTCTCCCCTGCGGCTCCTTTCACCGAACCTTCCGATTACTGTTCGACGTGAGCCAAGTATCGCAGGGTCTTGCATGAAGACCGAGTCAGGGAAGCCCTCCAAGGGGTCCAGTTCGACAGTGTGTATTCCCGATTCTCTTAGCGTTGAGACGTACTGCCTGTGTTGGTCTCTAGCGAGTCTCATGTCGATAGTGGTCTTGGCCGGATTCGCGGAGATGCACTTGATGTAGCTGTCAGCAGGCGGACGTACAAGCACAGTGTCGAAGAGTCTGTCCGTCTCGTTCATCCCATCCTGCCCTCGCTCTATTGGCCGTCCAACTCGTGCTGGGGCTCAGATGCCGCGCCTAGGTTTGGCTTGGAGTTCCTCTATGCAGAGGATTGGGTTCACTCTAGCACGTGGATGTTCCTCTTCGAGCAGATCTCTTTGAGGATCTTGGGCCAAACTGTGACGCTGACTTCGCCCAGATGTGCCTTCTTGAGTAGTATCATGTATGTGCGTGACTGTCCGATTCCGCCGCCAATGCTGAGCGGAAGCTCGTTCTTGATGATTCCTTGGTGGTATGGTAGCTTGAGGAAATCAAGCTGGCCAGAGATCTTGAGCTGCTCCTTGAGAGTATCAGCATTGACACGGATGCCCATCGACGTGAGTTCGTGCCGACGTTTCGTCACTGGGTTCCAGACTAGGATGTCGCCGTTGAGACCATGCGTTGGTTTCCCGTGTTCCGACTTGGTTTCGGTAACCCAGTCGTCATAGTCAGCCGCACGCATCTCATGTGGATAGCCATCCTTGAGCACCCAGCCGACGCCGATGATGAAGATGGCTGGATACTTCTGCAGGACCGCTGTCTCGCGCTGCTTGCGCGGCAGGTCCGGGTACATGTCCAGGATCTCTTCGGCGTGCAGGAACGTGAGTTCGTCAGGTAGGCTAGGATACTTGTTCGTCTTCAGTTGGGGGAAGAGTTTCTGTAGATGGATTTCAGCGCCTTTGAGTACCTTCCAGATCTTCCTGACGGTGTCTTTGAGGTAGTCTAGGTTGCGTTGGTCCGCTGTGATCACTTTCTCCCAATCCCATTGGTCCACGTAGGCGCTATGGTCGTGATCGAGGAAGTAGTCCTTGCGCACTGCGCGCATGTCAGTGCATATGCCTTCCCCGACTTTCATTCCAAACTGTTTCAGCGCAACTCGCTTCCACTTGGTTGCGGCCTGCACGATCTGAGCATCAATCGGATGCTTGTTGTAGTCGTTGGAAATATGGAACTGAATCGGCGTGCGTGAGCCATCGCGATCGAGCATGTCGTTGACGCCGCTCTCAACATCCACAATCAATGGAACTTGAACCATCATCAAATTGAGTTCTCTGCACAGGTTCTCCTCGATGTAGTTCTTTGCCGCGAAAATCGCCTTCTGCGTGTCCTTCCGGCCCAGCAGTGAGTTGTAGTCTCTAGGCAGTATCTTCTCTAGTTCCTCATAGTTGCCGATACCGGGACCCGCTAAATCCGCTTTCTTGCTCGCCATTACATTTTCCACTCTATAGATGCCATGAATCTCCAGACCGTTGTTCACGTCGACTTCTCTGATTTGGTTGCAGCCTTGAACGATAGTTAAAGCTGTTGCGTCCTGTCGCCATCAACTGCCTGGTCGTAGGCATACTTCTTGCTTAGCTCTTTGTCGAACGGTGCCTTTCTTGAAGGGCACTTGTTTCTTTGACACAACTGGCAACTGATGAAGGTCTTCTCGGTTGGGAAGATAATCCCGGAGATCGATTTGCGGGGGGCCATCATCAGGCTCTCGGTGAGAGTTACTCCAATTTTGTCTTTGACGGGGCCTAGGATTGAGAACAGTTCCTTCTGTTGGGTTATTGGCCAGTCTAGTTGCCCGGGGCCCATGTGTGATGTTGTCTCAAGACCGTATTGTCTGGAAATGTGTCGTTGAAGGTGTTCTAGAGCGGATCCGAGTGCCAGATCTCCCACGGCATCAAGGACGAGTTTCGCTGTAATGCTCTCAGAAGAACGGGCTGTATTCTCCAACGAGTCTCCTATGGTCAGGACGTATGGGAAGACTCTCTCTATGTGCTCCAGGTTCTTGGCCAGTACACGGCTTGAGAAGCCTGTGTCTTCGATCTCTGTATTGTCTACGCTGTGTTTGCTAACGTACCCTGTAGCGTAGATGGCTCGGGGGTGAACCAGTGAGACACCCGTCTTGAAGATGTTCTCGACGCCAAGTGACCGCGATCTTCTTTCATCAATCTTCAGTCTCTCCAGAGTCTTCTCAAGGCTCAACTCGACGGGGAAATCCTCCAACACTTGAGCGTTCAATTCGCAGGCCTCAGCTTTCGAGCCAAGCGCCATAGGGCTGCCATACGTTGTTTCTTGACCAGCGGACACTATGTTTGATACGTAATCCTTGGGAATCGAGCGAACTGCGCTCATAAACCTGTAGTTAATGTTCTGGAAAGCCTGAAGTGAAGGCTCAAAAGATCATACAGTCCTTCTGGCGGGATTGGCGAGCAGTGAAGTGGGTAACTCGCAAGAATGTTCACGCGGACAGAGTCGCCTGCTCATGGTTGATTAAGCGATTTGTCGATCCGAACGCTCAGTTTCTCTTTGCGCCTTCAGACAAGGTGCAGGAAGCGGCCGCAAGGGAGGGCGCGATTCCTTTTGATGCTCAAGGCGTTGAGCTCGGTCACAAAGGAGAGAGATGCAGCTTTGACGCGATAGTCGAGAAGTACAAGCTCAATGATCCTGCCCTTCTGGAGCTAGCGAAGATCGTCAGAGCTGCGGACACCAACAGAACGGATATCGCGCCCGAGAGTATCGGCCTAGAGGCCATTGCAGCTGGCTCGATGATGATCGCAAAGGACGATTATGAAGTCATAGAGAAGCAGGCATATCTCTACGACGCTCTCTACGTATACTGCAGACTTCGGCTGGTCAAACGGAAGTACGCAAGCGAGATTGAGAAGCTAGACTCGAATCAAAGGCGGGAGTTTGTGAGGAACAAAGTGAGAGAGGACACACCATGACTTCGTCCGGACGTGTTGCCGGACTTCTATTCTGGACGCTTTGCATCGTTGGTTTCTTCGCGATACTCAGTTCGACAATGTCCAAGAATCCGGTGCTGAACCCGTTTGCACGCGCGCTGGGTACGCCGGATTCTCTAATGGGATTTGTCGCAGCAGCCTCGACAATTCCGGGGATACTGGTTAGCCTACCTGCCGGGTCACTCTCCGACAGATTTGGAAGGAGAAAGATCCTGTTCGCGTCCGGTGCCATATTTGCTTCAGCGCCTTTCCTCTATCTTCTGGTGAACTCGTGGTGGCAACTTGCCCTCGTCAGGTTCTACCACGGTTTCGCAACAGCGATGTTTGTTCCTGTCGGGAATGCGTTCGTCGCAGAACTGTTCCCCAGCAGCAGAGCGGAGCGTATCTCGCTCTTCTCCTCCGCAACCGTTGTCGGAAGAACCATCGCACCTTTCTTGGGCGGCTACATTCTATTCGTGACAAACAATGGGTTCCATGAACTCTACCTCGCAGTAGGAATCGCCGGCATTGCAGCATTCATTACGGGGCTGCTGCTGATGAAAGAGAAATCCCAGACCACAGAAGGCGGCTTGAGCCCGCGCAGAGCAGGCTCCAAACTACTAGAAGGGTGGGCTGCAGTTGCAGGAAACCGGAAGATACTCGTCGTGAGTTTGGTGGAAGCGGCACAATACTACGCCTTCGGGGCAACAGAGTTCTTTCTCGTCGGATACCTCAAAGAGGTCGCTCACTTCGATTCCCTATCGCAAGGCATAATCCTAGGATCTCAACTCGCGATGATGCCATTGCTGAAGCCGCTTATGGGAAGACTGTCAGACAGGATAGGGAGAACTATCCCAATAGTTTCAGGGTCACTGATAGGTGCATTCGCTCTCGGAACGATCCCGTTGACCGTTCAGTTCCCATGGCTCCTATTGATTTCCGTCCTGTACGGAATTGGGTTCTCCATGGTGACCGCCTCGACTCCTGCGCTCGTCAGCGAGCTCACAAAGAAGGCCCTCGTGGGCACGGGCATGGGTTTCCTTGCCACAATAATGGACTTGGGACAGACACTAGGACCCATCATAACTGGAATAGTACTCGCAACAAGCCTCGGATATGTCGGCTCTTTCACATCACTAACAGCGATCCTACTTGCCACTTGTGGGATATTCCTCGTCAGGAGCCAGCAGGGCACCTGCCAAGAACGCCTAGTTTCGAATTGATGCCGGGTGCTCGTCCCCGGTCATCGCTGTGTTCCAAAACTATTTCTTCAATGCCTCCTGAATGGTGTAGCGTGTGAGCCAAGTCATGCGCGATTCACTGGAAGACTTCAAAAAGTACCGCGAGAAGATGAATGAGAAGATACTGGCGTCGGGTAACCAGCAGATCCAGCGCTTCTTCAACCTCGACACGCGAGCCTACGAGCCAGGTGCTCTTGCGAGCAAGACGAAGGAAATGTTGGGTTTGGTGGCGTCGGTTGTTTTGAGGTGCGACGACTGCGTAACGTATCATGTGATCCGTTGCGTGGAGGAAGGAGTGACTCCCCCGGAGTTCTATGAGGCATTGAACGTAGCCCTTGTCGTTGGCGGCTCAATCACAATTCCCCACATTAGACGTGCCGTTGAACGCCTCGAAGAATGCGAGATTCTCAGAAAGGTCAGTTGAGGCGAAACGCGGCTGGGGTCCGTGATCATAAAATCCGAACAGCCTAATCTCGGAGCTGATCGCCCATCAACCTGATCGACACTCACGCGCATCTACAGTGGCCTGCCTTTGACAAGGACAGAGAACAGGTGATCGAGAGAGCGTTTCGGGCAGGCTTGAATGCGATAGTCAGCGTGGGGTATGATCTCAGCGCAAGTCGCGAAGCCACCAAGATCGCAAACGATCACGAGCGCATATACGCAGTCGTTGGAATCCACCCACACAATGCAAAGACGACGAGCTCCTCGACGGTCAACTCGCTTCGAGAACTTGCCCAAGATCCAAAAGTTGTCGCGATCGGCGAGATTGGACTTGACTACCATCGAGACCTCTCTCCGAGACCACGACAGAAGGAGACATTTGAGCAACAGATACGGCTCGCAAACGAACTTGAGCTTCCAATAGTTGTTCATGATCGCGAAGCACACCAGGATGTCCTGGGAGTATTATGTGGATTAGGCAAAGATGTCAGGGGAATTCTGCACTGCTTCTCCGGCGACTTGGAAATGGCCGAAAAAGTCATTGGGATGGGCTACTTGATCTCGATTGCAGGGCCTGTAACATACCCAAATGCAAGAAAGCTACACCAACTCGTTCAGCATCTGCCAGATGAATCGATTATTCTGGAAACCGATTGCCCGTTTCTTCCGCCTCAATCGAGGCGAGGGGAACGAAATGAGCCTCTGTTCATTCTCGAAACCGCACACAAAGTCGCGGAATTGAAAGGAATGCAGCTGGATGAACTGGTGGAATTGACTTCACGGAACGCAAGACGCATGTTCCGGATTCATTAGAGGATGCTTTCTGACAGGAACTCTATGATGGGGAATGTCCCAACAGAGGGATCCTCCTTCTCAGCTCTTGGATGTTCTTTCGCATTTGATCCGCACCTGTTCTTGGCTTGTCTTCTTGTGAAGGCTCACTTCGGAGAGCCTTGGGTGCCGTCAGACCTGTGCTTCGTCGAAGTGAGTTCCTCCATTCGTCCGGCACATCATTGGTAGGATGAGCTTCGAGCAGTGACGCAGCGACAAGGGTCCAACATCTTGCAACGTTTGCGGGATTGTATCCGCCTCCCCCGACTGCAACGATTCTGCCGGATGCGACCTCGTGAGCGAGTCTGTGCAATGTCGTGATGATCTCTTCGTAAGTTCGCGTCGTCAATCTCAGGTGAGCGAGCATATCGTCCGCATGCGAGTCCGCTCCGCACTGGACGATGATGAACTCTGGCTTGTATGCCCTGACCAGTGCTGGAGCGACCTCTTTGAAGGCCAAGAGGTAGGGATCGTCACCGGTACCTGGGAGAACTGGGATATTGATCTTTAGGCCTTCTGCGCCCTTTTCTCCCGTCTCGAATGTGAAGCCGGTCCCAGGAAACAGGTATCGTCCATCCTCATGTAGATCCACGTCAAGGACTCCGGCGTCCGCATAGAATCCATACATCACGCCGTCGCCATGATGTGCGTCCATGTCGAAGTACATGATCCGCTCGAGATGGTGCTTCTTCTTCAGATAGGCGATTGCGACGGCTGGATCGTTGAAGACGCAGAAGCCCGACGCTCTATCCTCATGTGCATGATGGAGGCCTCCGGAGATGTTCATCCCGTGATCTGCTCGGCCATTCATGACCGCGTCGACGGCATCTAGAGTTGCGCCAACTGTCATTGCTGATGCTTCATACACTCCTTTGAATGCTGGAGTGTCACCAAGATCTAGGAGGCCGTGTCCTGACTTGCTCAGTTGTTTCACTAGGCTGATGTACTCTTCCGTATGGAACAGTCTTACCTCTTCCTCGGTCGCGACGCGTGGTGGAAGCACTGTGATGTTCTGATCGTCGATCAGGCCTTTGGCACGTGAGAGCTCGTAGGTCAACTTCAGGCGAATTGGTGTCAGCGGATGGCTAGGGCCGAAATCGTATTTCAAGAAATCGTCGCTGTAGACATAGGCGAGACGATGGCTCACTAATCTCGCATCCTAGGATTCGTCGCTCACCCTAGCCAAGTCGAACGTAATAGCACTATGGTGCGCCGACGCGCCTTAGCGAACCTGCGGGTACCCCAGCGTTCGATCGAAGAGCATCATCATGGCCGTGTTGATCGCGTAGTAAGTGGTCAGGTAGGGATAACCATACTTCTTGATCCTTCTCAAAGACGTGTACGCGATCATCTCGGGGTTGAAGACGATCGGACCTTCGTGTCTCATCTTCAGGCTCAGTGTGACATCCTCGGAGAGTACCCGATTCTCATCGAACCCTCCAGCATCCCAGAACGGCCCTCGTCGGTAGGCGCAATTGAACCCAGCGACATGAGGTCGCCCCAGTTTCAGCGAGAGACGCTGCGCCCATCCAGTAGCGACATGATATGCCAGCTTGTCGAGTCCAGTTCCCTCGTACGGAAGTGTTGGGCCAGTCACCCCGACAGCATTCGTGCCGGCGTTGAACGTTCGAGCGATCTGTTCAACCCAGCTCTCGCACGCCATAGTGTCAGCATCGATGAAGGCCAAGATCTCACCTTCCGCTCGCTTCGCTCCAATATTGCGTGCGACTCCAACCGGAGACGGTTCCACTATGACATCGTGGGCATGTTCCCTCGCAACCTCCACGGTCCGGTCAGTGCTTCCTCCGTCAACCACAATGATCTCGAACTGTTCTCTTCGAGATTGGCGCGAAAGAGATTCGAGACATCTTGGGAGATACTTCTCTTCGTTCAAGGCCGGAATTATCACAGAGATGTCACAAGCACCGATGAATAGTACGTTCTTGATCCTAGTCCCGAGCGAAAGAGGGCGTGATCCAATTTCGAGAGACGCCAGTTCTCCTCTTGAGAGTAGCTGACCTGTCAGATTCTGGAGGAATTCCGTCTGGCTTCGAGCCGTTAGCGTTACTTGAGGCTGTATGTTTACCATGAAATACTGAATGTGCCTGCTCAGTTCGGGAATCAGAATTGCCCAGAGGTCCAGTGCCTTTGCCACGACGACCAGTGCTAGGAAGAATGTGAAGAACACGAACACTGTAGGCTTGCGGTTTGGTTCTTGTGACGCTTGTTCTAGTGGCTGATCTTGGCTCGACATAATGATCGTACCCACTGGCGGCATTTGGCCCGCCGCAAAGTGTGATGTCCCGGCCCGATCGCAACCAAGCGGCTAAAAAAAGTTGTGAGAGCGCATGACTTCCTGGAGGCTTTGACAGGAAACCGATAGCAACAGCAATCCACCCGTTATCTAATCGTCCAGGTTGCAGCATCATCATCGAATACTGATTTCCTCTGCGGGGCAACGATGTTGTCGCAGTCTTCTGTGAGATCCGACAAGATCACGGACTGCTATGCCCGATTCTGTATATACGAAACTTATACTCGCGAGTACCCATAGGCGAGCTATATATCTCGAACATGTCCACTATCGCGCGGGATCGCACGTGAAAAGTCAAGGCGTCCAGCATTCGGGAGCGAGAGTGCTTCTCGAGTCGCCGGCCGCCAAGTCTGCTGAAGGGTCTCTGACGCGAGTGAATCCTCGTCTGGCTTCGGAAGTGCAGAGGCTGGGCGGTGCCAAACTGGCCAGATGCTACAACTGCGGTACATGTACGGCGATCTGCCCTCTCACGCAAGAGGGGCAGGAGTTCCCGAGGTCCCTCATAAGATACGCGATACTTGGTGCGGAAGACAAACTACTCTCAAGCGCTAGACCTTGGCTGTGTTACTATTGCGGAGATTGCACCAAAGAATGTCCGAAAGACGCTGACCCGGCAGAATTCATGATGGCGCTGCGCAGATACCTCACGTCCAAATATGATTGGACGGGCTTCTCCTCACTCCTCTACCATTCTGAGATGGTGGAACTCATAGCCATAGTCGTCCTGGCTTCGATCACTGGATTATTCATCTACTTCCTTCACGGCCCAATGGTCTTGAGTAGAACTGAACTTGAGACCTTTGCACCTTTGGGAGTGGTGGAGGCGGGTGATCTCGTAATCTTCGCTATTCTTGCCCTACTGATCTCAACGAACATCTTCAGGATGTATCGATTCATCGTGAAATCTGGGGATGCGAAGAGAAAGCCGATCTCAATCAAGACCTACATAGTAGAATTGGTGAAAACACTGCCGATCCATTTCTTCACGCAAAAGAAGTTGGGAGGCTGCTCCGACAAGAAATACTGGGTCTATCACCTGATATTCTTCGGCGGCTATGTGACATCCTTCATCCTTTTCATGTTTCTAATCAGATATACCCAAACAAACATGCCATTCCTGTTCTTCAATCCACTGAGCGTGTTGGGAATCGCTGCTACCATAGCTCTCGTTTGCGCATCCGGGATTGTGATCTATGGGAGGATAAAGAAGAGCCGTCCAGTCTGGAAATACTCTCATCCGACTGATTGGATGTTCGTTCTGCTGCTCGTCTTAACGGTGGCAACAGGAATCTTGACCGGCGTCTTTAGATCCGTTGGGATCCCGCTGGCAACCTACTTGACATATTCTGTTCATCTGATGGTGGTCGCACCGTTCCTGATTCTCGAAGTTCCGTTCGCAAAATGGTCTCACCTTGCCTATCGACCATTCGCCATCTACTTTGCTAGATTGAGGGAGATCCAAGATGAGTAAGCCGGTTCTAGTTCTCGGAGGTGGGATAGCCGGCATCCAGGCCGCTATCGACCTGGCTGAACAGGACATCAAGACCTACCTTGTTGAGAAGACACCAAGCATAGGGGGGAAGATGGCGCAACTTGACAAGACCTTCCCAACCCTGGATTGCTCCGCGTGCATCCTTACGCCGAAGATGGTGTCTGCTGCCAAGAACAAGAACATAGAGCTGATCACCTACGCAGAGGTTCAGGACATCAAGGGCTCGGCGGGAGACTTCACCGTCAAGATACTCAAGAAACCCAGATACGTGAAAATGGAGAAGTGTCTAGGATGCGGAGACTGCATAGCCAAATGCCCCATGTCCGTTCCCGATGAGTTCAACCTGGGCATGAGTAAACGAAAGGTAATCTACTGGCCATTCCCACAATCCGTTCCTCTCAAAGCGACAATAGACGCTGAACACTGCTTGTACTTCACCAAGGGCATCTGCCGGGTCTGCGAGAAGTTCTGTCCGACTGGAGCAATAGACTTCAAACAAGAACCGGAGACAATGGAGCTGAACGTGGCCTCGATAATCGTTGCCACAGGATTCCAACTACAAGACCCTGCCCAGCTACCCGAATATGGATACGGAAAGTATGCAAACGTCCGCACATCCCTCGAATTCGAGAGACTCGTCTCTTCTACAGGGCCGACCGCCGGAGAGATCGTCAGGGCATCTGACAAGAAGCACGCCAAGAGCATAGCCTTCATCCAATGCGTATGCTCAAGAGACGTGAGGCTGAATCCCAACTGCTCCGCCTTCTGTTGCACAGCCTCCGTCAAGCATGCGATCCTCGCGAAAGAGCATTTGCCCACAGTCGATTGCACGGTGTTCTACATGGATCTAAGAGCCTTCGGCAAGGGGTACCAAGAGTTCTACGACAGGGCAAGAGAAGAGTTCGGCATAAGGTTCATCCGAGGAAGACCAGCGAAGATCGAGGAGGACCCCACGACCAAGAACCCAATCCTCACGTACGAGGACACATCCGAAGGCCGCCTCAAGAAGATGGAAGTGGAGATGGTAGTCTTGGCCGTCGGCGTGAAGATCCCGCCACTTGAGCCAGACATACACGTGGAATTCGACAAAGACGGCTACATCAAGCTCACCAACCCATATTCCAACCCAGTCTCGACCACGGTCGACGGGATGTTCGCCGCAGGCGTCATTGCTGGCGCCAAAGACATACCAGATTCAGTCACCCAAGCTAGCGCAGCTGCCGTGAGGGCGTCAATATTGGCGGTGCGTGAAAAGACATGATAGAAGAGCCTAGAGTAGGGGTCTTCGTCTGTCACTGCGGCTTGAACATAGCAAGCACAGTTGATGTGAAGAAGGTTGTGGAGTACGCAAGAACGCTGCCCAACGTCGCAGATGCGAAGGAATACGTCTTCATGTGCTCTGCGCCCGGTCAAGACCTCATCAAAGAAGACGTAAAGAAATGCCACCTCAACAGAGTCGTCGTCGCAGCCTGTTCACCTGGCATGCATGAGGCAACATTCAGGGCATCCATAGCAGAGGCGGGTCTCAACCCATACCTGTTGGAGATGGCCAACATCAGGGAGCAATGCTCCTGGGTGTACCTCGACAAGCAGAAAGCGACCGAGACGGCCAAGGACCTGATAAGAATGGCTGTGGCCAAGGCCAAGCTTCTCGAGCCGCTTGAGGAATTGCGGATCGGTGTCGAGCCTACCTCTCTGGTCCTTGGCGGTGGAGTTGCTGGACTCAGGGCATCACTTGACCTAGCAGAAAGAGGATACAGAACGCACTTGGTGGAGAAGCTTCCCACGCTTGGGGGAACGGCGGCGAGGCTGGGAAAGCTTGCCCACGTCGACATTAGAGGAGCCGATGTGGTGGGATCCTTCATCAGCGCCGCCGCATCCAACCCGAATATCACAGTACACGTCAACTCTGAGCTCATCGGCCTGGAAGGCTCAGTTGGCAACTTCAAAGCCAAGATCAAGACGGCCCCAAGGTTCGTCAATGAGAAGTGCACACTCTGCGGAGAATGCTTCCGCGTCTGCCCAGTAGAGGTTCCAAACGAGTACGAGTTTGGATTATCGAAGAGGAAAGCCATCTATATTCCGTTCAAGGAGGCCTACCCGCCGATCCCGGTCATCGACCCGGACACTTGCACCCGGTGCGGAGAATGCGTCAAGGTCTGCGAGCCAGGTGCGATATCGCTGGATCAAAAGGGAGAGGAGGTCGAAGTGGCGGCTGGAGCTATGACCCTCTCAACTGGCTACCGGCCATACGAGCCACCCGAGGGAGAGTACGGATACAAACGCTCGGGGAGGGTGCTCACCCTCTTCCAGTTGGAGCGGCTCTTGGACAAGGATGGACCGACCAAGGGCGAGCTGAAACTGGGCGAGTCTGTTCCGAGAAATCTCGCCTTCATAATGTGCGTCGGCTCCCTGAGCACAACCGAGAGCGCTCACCCGTATTGCTCTCGCATGTGCTGCGCATCCGCTCTGAAGAATATGCTGATGATAAAGGAGCGGTACCCGGACACTGAAATCTACGCAATCTACAAAGACATAAGAACCTACGGAAGGCATGACGAAGAACTCTACGAGCGGACGACGGAGCGCCTAGTCAAGTTTGTCAGGTTCGACGCACCTCCCAAGGTCAACCTGCATCCTGAAAGAGTGGACGTCGAGGTCTATGATACAACCCTTCAAGAGAATCTCCTGATCCCCGTGGACGCCGTAATACTTGCCGTCGGCATGTCTCCAAGCGCGGACTTGGACAAGGTGCGCGCCGTAGTCAAGACAGGATGCAGCCCTGAGGGCTTCATAAGAGAAGCCCACCTCAAGCTGCGGCCGGTCGAGGCGCCGGCAGACGGTATCTTCTTAGCCGGCTCCGTGACGAGCCCGAAGAACATAGTCGAGAGCGTGATGTCTGGAGGCGCCACAGCGGCCAAGTCTGCAGCGCTCTTCGGAAAGAAAGAAGTGAAGATTGAACCCATCATAGCCGAAGTCAATGAGGAAATCTGCAGCGGATGCGCGATCTGCATTGCCATGTGTCCATACGGCGCAATAAGCAGGAAGGAGAAGGGTGAGAAGAAAGTCGCGCAGGTTGACAAAGCGCTGTGCAAGTCCTGCGGCACCTGCGTCGCAGCCTGCCCGTCGGGGGCTATGCAGCAGGCAGGCTTCAAGGACATCCAAGTGATGGCTCAGGTTGTCGCGCTCTCGGAGAAGCGAGGTGGATAGTATGAGCGATCAATTCGAGCCCAAGATAGCTCTCTTCGCCTGCAACTGGTGCACCTACGCCGCGATGGATCTTGCGGGAACAAGCAGGATGAAGTATCCGCCCAACTTCAGGGTGATCAAGGTCATGTGTTCCGGTAGGATTGACCCGCAGTTCATTTTGGAAGCCTTCAGGGATGGAGCTGACGGAGTCTTGGTGGCAGGGTGCCACCCGGGCGACTGCCACTACATAGAGGGCAACGTGAAGACCTTGAGGAGGATGGCTCTGCTCAAGAGGATTGTGCAAAGCCTAGGCATCGAGAAGGAGAGGCTTAGGTTGGAGTGGATCTCGGCCGCGGAAGCAGGGAAGTTCGTCAAGGTCGCTCATGAGATGGTGGAGCAGATCAGGGCCCTAGGCCCATTGAAGCCGAGCGTGCAGGTGAGAGTCTGATGGAAAAGCCAAAGATGGCAATGTATTGGTGCTCAAGCTGCGGCGGATGCGAAGAAGCTACTGTCGACATTGCTGAGAAGATACTCGACCTCGCTAACCTCGTGGACATAGTCCTGTGGCCTGTCGCGCTCGATTTCAAGGAGGAGGATGTCGAGAAGCTGCCGGACGGATCGATCACTGCGAGCCTAATCAACGGCGGAGTAAGGCTGACTGAAAACGAGCACATGGTCAAGCTGCTGAGGAAGAAGTCGAAGATAGTCGTCGCCTACGGTGCCTGCTCCGCCTGGGGCGGGGTTCCAGGTCTCCTCAACCTTTACGGCGAAGAAGAGCTATTCTCTCGCGTCTACAACGAGGTCCCGACTCTAGAGAATCCTGAGAAGGTCAGGCCTCAGAGGAGCACCAGGGTCGATGACGTGGAGCTCAAGCTTCCTGACGTTCTGCCTAGGCTCCTGCCCATAGACCGAGTAATAGCGGTCGACTACTATGTGCCAGGATGCCCCCCTACACCCGAAGTGACATGGAAAGCAGTTGAGACGCTACTATCAGGTAATCTCCCACCCAAGGGCTCCGTGATAGGCGCATCCGGGAAGGCCCTCTGCGACGAGTGCCCACTCAACGGGACCAAACCCGACAAGGTCTTAGTCCAAGACTTGAAGAGGCCCCACCAGGTGATCCCAGATCCAGAGAAGTGCCTCCTCATCCAAGGCTTGCTCTGCCTCGGACCAGCGACGAGAGGTGGGTGCCAAGCGCTTTGCGTCAAGGCAAGGATGCCGTGTACAGGCTGCTTTGGGCCGCTAGACAGGGTGACCGACTACGGAGCGAAGGCCGCGTCATTTCTCGCGAGCATAGTAGATTTCCAGGACGAGCAGTCGATAGAGAAGGTGATGGATCGGCTGCCCGACGCTGTTGGAACCTTCTACAGGTACACCCTCGCATCGTCCAGTCTTGGAGGTAGAACAAGGAGGAATAAGACGTGAGAGAGGTAGTGATCAACCCAATAACTCGGCTTGAAGGCCACGGAAAGATAGTTATCGTCCTAGACGACGACGGAAACTGCAAGAGGGGCTATCTCCAGGTACCCGAGATCAGAGGATTTGAGAAGTTCGCCGAGGGCAGGCACGCGGAGGATATGCCCCAGATAACCTCCAGGATCTGCGGCGTCTGCCCATTTGCGCACCACATGTCCTCGACCAAGGCGCTGGATGATCTCTTCAAGGTCGAGCCTCCGAGAGCGGCCAAGAAGGTGCGGGAGATGGCCTACAACATCTTCATGCTAGAGGACCACGCCCTTCACGTCTACGTCCTGGGAGGTCCCGACTTCATCGTTGGTCCAACAGCTCCGAAAGCGGAGAGGAACATCTTGGGAGTCGTCGCAAAGGTCGGGAAGGAGGTTGGACTGAAGGTCATCACGATGAGGAAGAGACTGAGGAAGACCAACGAGATGATAGCCGGGAGGACGATCCACCCAGTGCTGGGACTACCTGGCGGCGTCTCGAGACCTATAAGCTCGGAGGAGGCCCAAGAGATAAGAAAGCTCGCAGACGAGTCGTTAGAATTCGCTCTCTTCACCCTCAAGACCTTCAAAGACATCGTCCTGTCCAAGAAGGAGTACGTCGACCTAATCACCAGTGATGCCTACACCCATCAGACATACTACATGGGACTAGTTGACGAGAAGAACAAGGTCAACTTCTATGACGGGAAGATCAGAGTCGTAAGCCCCAGCGGGAAAGAGTTCGCCAGGTTCGATGTCCACGAATATTCAGAGCAGGTGGCGGAGCATGTGGAGCCGTGGACGTACGTCAAGTTTCCCTTCCTGAAGAAGGTTGGATGGAAGGGATTCGTTGACGGAGAAGACAGTGGAATAATGAGCGTTGCTCCACTCGCTAGGCTAAACGCATCCGACGGCATGGCCACGCCCAAAGCTCAGGAGGCATACGAAGAGATGTTCAAGACCCTCGGAGGCAAACCGGTTCACCACACGCTCGCGAACCACTGGGCCAGGACGGTCGAGATGGTTTACGCAGCCGAGAGACTGAGGGAACTTGCGAACGATCCGGAAATAACGGAACCGAACATGAGGAACCTTCCAACCGCGGTCCCCAACGTCGGCATAGGCGTGGTTGAGGCTCCGAGAGGCACTCTGATACACCACTACGAGACCGATGAACGCGGCGTCATCAAGAAGGCGAACCTCCTAGTTGCGACGCAGCATAACTCGGCTAGAATGGCTCTCTCAGTGGACAAGGCCGCTCGCAGCCTCATAAGGGGAGGAAAGATAGACGACGGGATGCTGAACATGGTTGAGATGGCCTTCAGAGCATATGATCCCTGCCACGCCTGCGGAACCCACACACTTCCAGGGTCCATGCCCTTCATGATCTACGTATACCGCGAGGATGGAGCACTCATAGAAACTGTGAAACGCAACCTTCCCTGACGAAGCAGCCTCTATTGTTGGATGACAGCAGGCATGCTTACACACGTAGCAGGTCTGTGAGTACGCGTCCCTCAGATCGTTTCATATTGTTGAGGATCATACCTGCAGCAACTCTCACGCTTTGTCAGAGCAGGCTCGGAGAGGGGGCAGCTCGGTCTGGGTCCCATGAGACACTCGTTTCGTGCGATTAGAGCGTGCGACGGCGTGAACTGGAGATGTTGATCCTCTTTCTCGGAAACGCAATGCTTTCGGACGACAGGATTGGCCTGATGCTAGGAGAGATGCTGAAAGAGAAACTCGAAGCCGAAGGACATGAAGTAAAGATCCTTGAGAAGACAGGGTTTTCTCTAGTGGACTACCTAGAGAACAGGGATGAGGCCGTGATAGTGGACAGCGTCATGACAGGGAGGCATCAGGTCGGACAGGTCGTCTCGCTGAACCTCGACGACCTCCAACAATACGCGCCATTCACCTCCCACTATGTAGGCATACCTGAAGCCCTGACATTGATGCGGCAACTCGACCTCAACCCACCTACGCGTCTTCGGATACTAGGAATCGAGGTGGAGGATCCCTACACGATATCCGAGAAGATCTCTGACAAGCTGGCAAGTAGACTGAACGAACTTGTGCAAGAGATTCACAAGATGATAAGCGAAGAAACTGGCCGGATCGTATCGTCGTGATCAAGAACACAAGTGCTCTGCGCTCTGCATTTACGTCGCAACGATTGCCAACGACAGGACTCGATCGCGAGCCGACTTACAGGTTAAGGAACTTGGCGTCAGTGGTTTCACGCTTGTTGAAGAGAGACCGGCTAGGGTGATTCCAAGCCTGCTAGATAGTTACCAACTCGCGAGTGCACTTGTTCAGTCTACGCGCTTTACCCGCTTGAATCACGACTATGTCTTCAATTCGAACTCCACACTTTCCGGGAACGTACACGCCCGGCTCAACGCTGAAGGCCATGCCCTCCTGAAGCCTCATCGAGTTGCCAGCGACTATGTATGGCTCCTCGTGGATCTCTAGTCCTATTCCGTGTCCTGTTCGGTGGACGAAGAACTTACCATAACCGGCAGCCTCAATGGTCTCTCGTGCCGCCCTGTCGACGCTCTGAGCCTCGACCCCTTCGACCGCTGCTTGGTACGCTTTCTCCTGAGCGGAACGGACAACTGAGTAGACTTTCCGTCTTTCATCGTCACACTCGCCGACGGCTATCGTTCGTGTGATGTCGGAATGATACCCACGATAGAGGCATCCATAATCGAGAACGACTAGGTCTCCCCTCTGCAGTTTCCGGTCGCCTGATCTGTAGTGAGGAAGCGCGGCATTCGGTCCCGACCCCGTGATGGGCTCAAAACCCACGCTATCTGCGCCCAGTCTCCTCATCTCATTCACGATCTTCGCGGCGACTTCATGCTCGGTCATCCCTTCCCTGCATTCCCTGACTGTTTCAGTGAACGCGGTATCTGCAATCTCAGCTGACCTCGTCATCAAGGCGATCTCTTCAGAGGTCTTCTTGATTCGCAGCGGATTCATCACCGACGACGCATCAAGATATCGGGCATCAGGCATCAGGGCTAGAAGCATTAGGAGGAATCGAGACCACATTTGGCTGTCAACAGCAATCGTTGGGCGCTTCATCACAACCTGTTTCATTGTCGCTAGTAGGACACTGTTCGGATCTTGAGAGTCCTTCCAAGTGATGATATTCTCGATCCAACTGGCTGTTCTGACCTGTTCCTCATATAATTCTGGAACAATGAGCAACGGGTCGCCGGACTGTGGAACGATCAACGCAAGTAGTCGTTCACTGGGTTCCTCCAAGAAAGCACTGAGATAGTACATGTTCGGGCCAGGAGCGAGAAACAGAGCATCCGAATCCTTCTCCGACATTAGCTGTTGGCATTGCTTGAGTCTTGATCTGTAAAGTCCAGCATCTCTAATCTGCGGCAAGGCTTCAGTATCCCCTTGATCTACATTGCATGCTGACAGTGCTGATAAAACTAGGGTCAATCGGAGGCGTCAGCTCGGGATCTAGCCCCCTTTGGCCCATTCCAATCCTCGCGGGCTCAATGGGTCTATTTGCTGGATTTTAGCCGCGATTCTGTTGGAGTTTGTTTGCTAGACTAGCCAGCACTGTAGTTCCATGAGCAAAGGTTGGCTAAGCGCCTGCACTGTACATTGTTCCGACGGATCGGAAGTAGAACGCTACTAGGAAGGGCCCTAGGATTAACGAGATTATTGTGCCGAACGGAAATGGTATGCCTCCAGTTATGGCACCAAGCACCACCGCGATTAGGAACAACACCAGAAGCCAACCTACGTAACGGCCCCAGCCAATTCGACCGATGATTTGTCTGATCTCTCCGAACGCGAACGCCTTCCCGAAGTTGTTCGTTCTCAGCATGTGAGCTATTCCCATGGCGAAGAATATCGCGAGAACAAAGGCAAGTACCAGGCCCACAAGTAGCAGCAATGCTCCGAACCCTGCCAAGGCAAAGGCGCCGGCCGTCGGGAGGGATCCGAAGCCAAACGCACCAGCAAAGACGCTGCCTGCACCTAATGCCATGAGTATTGCCGGGACTATCATGTAGATGAAGCCGGCCACAGCAATCTTCAGGCCATCTATGAACAGGTCCCCGTATCTTTCCAGCTTGGGGAGTTCATTGACTTCAGGAGTTGTCTTGATGATTCTAGCTCCGTAGCCGGTGACAATCAGATTCACCACGGGTATGATGTTCAGGATCAGTAAGATGACGTAGCGACCGATGTCACTTGCGAGAGCTTTCGCATAGTTGAAGCTAGCGTTCAGGTTCTCACTCAGGCTCATTCCCTTAGCTCCAGTAACATACCCCGATGGCGGAGGAGGAACCTCGCCGACCTGAGCACCACAGTTAGTACAGAACTTTGCGTCTGCCGGGACTTCACCGCCACATTTCGGACAGTACGGCATTGCGTCTTACCTCTTCATCGGCGATTATCAAGACTAACTATATCAACTCTGCGCAGATCGCTCGCAGCATCAAACGTGTATCATGAATGCAGGCTCGTAGTCTCAGATGTTGATTGGGCCCTGTGGGAAAATGCGTTCACCGCGTTGATGAGAGCATCACACGCAGCACGCCGCGTGTCCAATGCGTCATCGATCTGAATTCCACCCTCGAGGTTCTCGATCTCTTTCTGATAGTTCGCGATCTGCTGCAGGATCTGGCGTTTTCTTCTCTGGTGTTCGTCTCGCAGCTTCTTCTGTTCGATGGCGTAGGACTGTTCGATCGTCGCAAGTTCCCTCTTTGTGTGATCTAGTTTCTGAGTTGCTTCGCTCGTCTTCTGTGCTTTGGCTTTCTTTGAGATACCTCTGAGAAACCCCGCTCTCATACGAACTACTCGATTCAGCTCTTGCCGGATTCTTTGGAGGTTCGTGGCGACAGGTTTGATCGCGTGTTCCCTTTTGGCGGCAACCTCGTTCATTTTGACGGCGTATTCCCTCTCGGTCTGTGCGAGAAGACTCTTAGCGTCGAGAATACTGCGGTTGACTCTCCGAATCGCTTCATCGTTTGACACTTCTCTAGCTTGCCTGTCTTTCAGAGCCAGCTCGATATCCGCCAGTGCCCGCGAGCACTCATCTTTGAAGTGGTCATCAACGGTGACCGCTGGGCTCGCTTCAAACTCGGAAAGGACATTTCGTACACTGAGTAGCCACCTGTCGTAGTGTTCATGGAATGGAGCAACGGCGAATCTCTGGTTTCCCAGTCGACTGAGACTGTTGAGTGTTCTATCGGCGATCTCTGTTGCGGTTACAGTATGCTCCTCTTCGAGTCGATACCCGCCTCCAGTTCCACGCTTTCCTGGTTTGATCTGGGGTTTGCTTCTTCCTGGTCGTCGGCCAAAATCCCTTGGTGTGCGCGCCCGTGGTTGGAATCCCATGAGCCAATCCATACATAGGTAGGGTATTTATGAGGAATCAGGTTTGACGTCAGAGTCTCCGTTCGCTTTGATAGATCGTGATTGAGCCAAGAATGTTCTAGCCCGGTTGCGTATGCCTCTCGGTTCAGTGTGGACAAGAGAGCACGTCGGCCAGTCTCCGTAGGTTCGTTCTTCTAGTACCTAGATACGCAAGGACTTAATTGGTAGGGACGGTCAGATTGGGGTTGCAGGTTTCCAGTGAGCTTTATGAAAGAGGAAGTGGCTGCCAGTGGTGCCTGCGAAGTATGCGGAGGCAGGCCAGCAGAAGCAGACGATTTGCTCTGCGAGAATTGCTCTCGCGCCTTCACCTTGATGCTTGAACTGCTTCGTAGTCACCCTGAGCTATCTGCAGAGGACGTCGGCCGGATCAAGGATGTCTTCGAATGGCGAATGAATAGGGTCGGCATATCCACCGGGTCTTCTCAATCTGGGAGATCGATAGGCGAGCCCAGGGTTGAGCAGGAGACTCCAGTAGCAAAGCCGCTCACATGAATCGCGACCGATCCAGCACTTCTGGTTCAGAATTGGCGGATACATCCGGTCCATTCTGAAGTCACATTGTACCATCCACGTTCGCGTGCGTGCCCGGTTTCTTCGTTTGTGAGGTCCGGAAGAGGGCTCGATAAGAGCAGCTTTCAGTAGATGCTTTCCTTCGGGAAGACTTCAATTCCGGACGATGTGATTCTGTAGGGGCGCGGCTGCATGTCGATCGCTGTCTCACGCATCTTTTCCACTTGCAGTGAGCGGACGATGGATCGACCTACTTGCACTGTCTGTAGTACTATGACTCCGTGAGACAGATACTCCTCAAGTTGGACAGCTCTCTCTAATCCAGGCGCTCTTAGCTCGGTGGTCAGCATGCATGTTCCTCCGGTTTCAACCAGCGCCTCGACTAGGTCCAGCACAGCGTTTCTTCTCTGTATTGCGTCGGGGAATTGAAAGATCAGCGATGCGATTGGGTCGATGGCCGTTCTCGTCGCATTGATTGCCTTCACGCCAGTCTTGATTCCCTCGATTAGGCTGAGTAGTGAGAAGTCCCTCTTTCCGATGGTCATCTTCCCTATCTTTACCTCCCCGGGGATGGCCCTGATTGGGGAGGCGTCGACGAAAGCAAACTTCCGTTCTTGCTCTAGTTTGGCGAGATCCCAACCGAACTTTTCCATCTCAGAGTAGAAATGTTGCTTGCTCTCGTCTAGGCTGACGTATGCTGAGTGCTCGCCATAGATCGTGATGCCGTTGACGAGGAACTGAGTCGCAAGTATCGTCTTGCCTGCTCCGGGGCCACCTACCAAAAGCACCACTCTCCCCTGTGGAATCCCTCCACCCAATATCTCATCCAGACCCGGGACTCCAGTCAGTGTCCGAGCCATCGTCGACAAGCACTAGTCACCAAAGTTGAGTTAGACTTAGGCACGTCAAATAACCCTTTTCCCTCCAACTCCGCAGGACACCACACTCAATCGCGACTGTGATGAGTCATGGTGGTGTTAGGAGGAAGCTCAGGGCAAGACGAGACATCGAGACACCCAGATCTTGGCATTGCTCAGGGATCTCAAACGGGTCCCCGTTTCCCTGAAACGGGCCTCCCTTTAGAGGAAATGGTCATGAACCATCTCGCGCACTTACTCCCCCAAACTGTGCTCGCTCCAACTCCAAAGAGGTGCCGCCTTCCCGGGAAGAGGTGCCGCTTTGAGACGCGCCAAGCACCATGCGCAGATACGAACGGGTAGGCGACTTCATATCGCTCTCGCTTTGGATAGAGAGTCAGTTTCGAGCGGTAGGCAGCGTCAGCTTAGCTTATCCCTTATCGCATTCAACCTAAGGCCAGCGTGACGCCCAAGGAACCGTTAAGGACGACCGCGGGAGGCTTCGGCCTGAGCCGTGAAGAGGTAGCTCGCCTCCTGACATCTTCTTGACCGCACAGGGCCTACGCCTCCCACGAAGACGGGAGGAGCATGAGGTCCGGGTCCTCTGTGACGCAATCACTGAACGCATCAAGGAAGAGATATTGGACAGCCGACAATTGCTGAACCCTCAGGATTCAATTGGGTAGTGGTGGACCGGGCGGGATTTGAACCCGCGACCTTCCGCATTTTGGATCTGGAGTTTGCCAAGCGGACGATCTTCGGCCCCGTAGGCATACCAGACTGATCTACCGGCCCACGAATATCATCGGAGCTTCGACAGATAGCGATCAATCGTGGCGTGATGCGCCGTCCGTCTGCTCGCTCAACGACAGGTCTCAGTTGAGAATGGCCTCGTTAAATGGATTTTGGAAGCTTAGCAAATCTTCGAGGGATTGAACGTCTGGGAAAGTCTTAATTGAAACCCGAAAGGCCTAGTGTCTCATCCCAGGTGTGCCGAGGTAGAACCTTAAGGTTCCTCGAAAGCTCAGCCTGGGAGAGCACCCGATGCCTCTGAGCAGGTGAGGCTGAAGACCGGGCTGACGGCCACACGGCTGGCCCAATCAGGTGTTCAAAACCGTCGGTCAACCGACGGGGAAACTCACCTCCTCGGCACCAACCACACCTGCTGGCCATGCCTTCTATTCAGAGCATCGTTTCTCCTCATATGCAAAAGGCAGATCAATGTCTGTGGTCGCAGTGGATGCAATTTGAAGGGAGTGAATATTGCAAGTCGGTTTCATACAGATGAACCCGAGACTGCTTCACGTAGACGAGAACGTTGACAAGGCTCTTCGTTTGCTTGAGAGAAACAAAGCCGACTTGATGGTTCTACCTGAACTTTTCAACACTGGATACAACTTCTCCAACCGCCGAGAAATCGAGAAGGTTGCCGAGCGCATTCCGACCGGCTACACTAGTCAGAGGCTACTCGAAATTTCGCGTAATCGAAACATGACCATCGTGGCAGGGATAGCGGAGCGAAGGGGTACGAGTCTCTACAACTCCGCAATTGTGGCTCGTCGCGGACGAGCGTTCACATATCGCAAGGTTCACCTGTTCTTTAGAGAGAAGAAGTTCTTCAAACCAGGAAACGAGTTCAAGGTCTTTGGCGATCTCGGAGTCATGATCTGTTTTGACTGGTTCTTTCCGGAGTCGGCTCGGACGTTGATGCTGAAGGGCGCAAAGATAATTGCTCACCCCTCAAATCTCGTGCTTCCTTTCTGTCCGCACGCGATGCGAACTAGATGCATCGAGAATCGCATCTTCGCAGTAACAGCAGACAGGATCGGTCGCGAACGAGAATTCAAGTACATTGGCCGCTCGGAGATAGTTGATACGAAAGGTCGCATCCTGTACTGTGCCTCACCGGATCGGGAAGAAGCAGTTGTTCGCAAGATCGATCTGCGAGAGGCCGCAAACAAGAGAATGACCTCCGTGAACGATATCATTCAGGACAGAAGGCCGCAGGTGTACGCGTGCTAACTTGGTCTCTATCGAGGTCGGTCATGTTGGTTTGCTGCTTCATGCTTGTAAGTACTAGTATGTCTTTCAGTTGGTTGTCAAATAATAGAATGTAATATACCTTGGCCTAGCAACCTTCAGTTGGTGTTGACGTCGTCACCGGAAAGTGGAGAGAGGACAAGCGACACTACAAAGAGAACCTTTCTGAAGGCTCTCATAGTCTTCTCAGGCGTGCTGGTACTCTTTCCCCTTGAGAGGTTGAGCGCGTATCTGCTCGAAAGGAAATCTGGCACAACCTCGTATCCACGGGTGAAGGTCGCAAGCAGCAGCGAACTTGCAACTGGACAAAGCCTTCTCTTCACCTACCCGAACAAGGACAGGTCAGCTGTTCTCATACATCTGGCATCTGGCGATTTCGTCGCATACGATGCAGTTTGCACTCACCTAGGTTGTCAGATTCACTTCGACAAGGAACCGATCAAAGGCTGGGAGAACAGGAATGACAACCTCTTCTGTGCCTGTCACGGAGCTGTCTTTGACCCGAAGAACGGTGATGTGTTGGCGGGTCCCCCGCCTAGGCCGATGCCCAAGATCAAGCTTGAGATCGACACGAACGGTGACATCTACGCTAACGGGTACGAGAGCGGTCTTCCTCTCTATGGAGAAGAGTAAGGAGGCGAGCACTTGTCGAAGCGTTCCTGGTCGGAGCGATTGTGGGATTGGCTTGTAAGTCGAACCAAGATTGAGCCATTCATCACAAGCCGTGTCCCACGCCACGCTCTCAGCCCCATCTATTGTCTCGGAGGAACAACATTCCTACTCTTCGTCGTGCTCGCAGTTACTGGCGTGCTACTCTCAATGTACTACATCCCGACACCGGATGGCGCATACGACAGTGTCGTGGCAATCACGAAGACGGTGCCCTATGGTTGGCTGATCAGAAGCGTCCACTTCTACAGCGCGAACGGCATGCTAGTTCTCGCAGTCCTCCACATGCTAAGAGTCTACTACACGGGCTCGTACAAGGCCCCGCGTGAGTTGAACTGGGTCGTCGGTGTCGGCTTAGGATTGCTGACGCTGTTCGCTGGATACACCGGATATACGCTCAGATGGGATCAAGTGGCAGTTGGCGCATCAGGGATCGGGAAAGGAATCGCAACGTCGATCCCGTATCTTGGCCCCCTCTTCGGAACGGTACTTTGGGGCAAAGGGCCGGGCGACACGCTCTCGCGGTACACCGCGAGCCATGTGCTGGTTATCCCCGGTGTGATGCTGATCCTAATGGCGGTCCACTTCTGGATGGTGAAGAGGCATGGAATTTCAGGTCCACTCTGACTCCTCCTACTCCTCGACGGAAGACGAGATTCCGTTCTTCCCGAACCATTTGCTGAGCGAGATTGCTCTCGCGTTCGCTATACTCGGTCTACTCGTAATCTTTGCATCCCTTTTTCCTGCGGAGTTGGGAAAGAAGTACGATCCGCTGAACCCAGCTCAGACCCTAGAGCCTGAATGGTACTTCATGGGCGTCTACCAGTTCCTGAAGACGCAGGCCATCCAACCTATTCATGCAGTCGCTTTGCTGTCCGTGCTCGGAATTCTCTTCGTCTTGGTACCGTTCATCGATAGGGGAGCCCGACGTGCACCAAGAGATAGGCCGCTCATGATGGCAGCCGCGTTCGTCGTTGCCCTTCAGTTCTTGGTTCTGACAGGCTACGGGTATGCTACGCCCGGGCAAGTTGCAACTTTCTCGAACCCGGCGTTTCTTGCAATGCTTCTGGCTGTGAATGGGATCTCAATTGTGGCTTTGCTACTCGGCGCCTACAAGCAGAGGAGGATCTCCACGAGGTAATGGCGCGTTGGTCAAGCACCTAGGTCTGTCGTCGATGTTCGCTTTCATCATCGTGTTCGTGATCGCGACTTACTCGGTTTCGCAGCTCACATCGCTAGCTCCTCAAGCATTGCAGGGAGCCGCATCGGGACCTGATCTGTTGATAGGTTTCGGGTATGCTCTCGTGACTGCAGTCTCGGTCCTGGTTCTTGGTCGAATGATCTACAAAAGCGAGCGCACTGCTGGCAGAGTCAAACGGAGAGTGAGATTCTTTGAATGAGACGCGTGAACATCGTTCCGCTTTCGTGTCGAACTTGTGGCTCGTGCTGCTGGTGGTATTCTTGGTCATCGAGGTGGCATTTCTGCTCGGAGCTTACACCTCGGGTCTCGCTGGCCTAGAACGAATCTTCGCCATCTTCACCGGTCTCGCCCTAGTCACTTTCGGGATCATACTGTATGCGGGCAGGCTGATCTTCTATGACTAGGCGGATCGCGCGGCTCTTCGGAAGAGGTGGGGACCTGAACCCCAGAAACATCCGCCTCGGAGTCTGGGCTTGGCTTATCCAGCGAATATCCGGCATCGCCTTGGTTGTGTTCGTGGTTGCGCACGTGGTTGCGATCTCTCAGGCGAGTTTTGCATTGAAGGGCCCACTCTTCACGATGCTTGACGTTTTGAGGAACCCGTTCTGGTATGTTGACAGAACCGCGCTTGCAATCGATCTCGTGATGCTCGGCATCATTACATTTCACGGCATGAACGGAATACGGATCGTGCTCTTCGACACGGGGATCGGCGTCGGTCTTCGCTCGCACAAAGTCATCTTCTGGATACTGATCGCGATAGGCGTTGTCGCGAGCGGCCTCGTGACCTACTACGGTCTGCCTCTGCTAGGAGGAACCCAGCCGTGAGGACAAGTCGATCAACCCCCACGAATGTCTGGCTCTGGCTGTTCCAAAGAGTAACCGCCGTGCTTCTCGTCGCTATTCTTGGCGTACACCTTTGGCTCGCCAACTTCGGACAAGCATCTGCATCACTACGCGCGATCCTAGGCGTCATACTACTCGGACTCGCGCTCTTCCACGGCCTCAACGGTGTACGAACCGTCATCTTCGACTTCAACGTAGGAGTCCAAGGCCGCAAGTTCACCACAATGGTGCTCTTGCTTCTCGGCGTACTATCACTTCTATTCGGAGCTTACGGGCTTTGGCCGCTCATCGTCGGAGGATAATCAGAGGCGCCTGAACTATGCCTGAACATGACGTGATCATAGTCGGCGGCGGCCTTGCTGGCCTCCGAGCCGCCATCGAAGCCTCAGCCCTCGTTGACGCAGCCGTCATAAGCCGAGTGCACCCGCTACGGTCGCACACAAAGGCAGCTCAAGGCGGAATCAACGCCGCCCTCGGAAACGCGGAGAAAGGAAGAGATGATAACCCCGACAAACACGCGTTTGACACGGTCAAAGGAAGCGACTTTCTCGCGGACCAAGACGCGGCCGAACTGATGACGCGGATGGCACCTGAATGCATATTCGAATTTGAACACTGGGGATGCGCCTTCAGCAGAACCGACGAAGGCAAGATCGCCCAACGCCCATTTGGAGGGGCAGGGTTCCCGCGCACATGTTACGGCGCAGACAGGACTGGGCTCTACCTATTGCAGACAGTCTACGAGCAGTCCGTGAAGAGAAACATCAAGGAATATCAGGAATACTTCGTGACCTCGCTCATCATAGACGAGGCGTCATGCAGAGGAGTCATAGCACTAAACATCAAGACCGGTGAGCTCGTTCCGATCATTGCCAAGTCAACAATTCTGGCAACAGGTGGCGCCGCCTGGACATACAGCATCTCCACTAACTCAATGATCAACACAGGCAACGGGATGATGATGGCCTATCGCGCAGGCGTGCCTCTGAAGGACATGGAATTCATCCAGTTCCACCCGACAGGATTGTACCCGAACGGCATACTCATCACCGAAGGCGCCCGAGGCGAAGGCGGCTACCTGGTCAACGCCAAAGGAGAGCGCTTCATGGAACGTTACGCGCCGAAAGCAATGGAACTCGCGCCACGGGACATTGTGAGTCGATCAATCCAGAAGGAGATCGATGAGGGACGAGCTTTCGAGAACGCGTACGTGCACTTGGATCTTCGCCATCTCGGAAAGGAGAAGATCATGTCGAGGCTTCCGGGAATCCGTGAGATCTGCCTACTCTTTGCAGGGCTCGACCCAATCGACAAGCCGATCCCGATACGGCCCGCCGCACACTACACGATGGGAGGAATCGACTGTAACCTCAATTGTGAGACCCCACTGAGGGGACTGTACGCGGCCGGCGAATGTGCGTGTGTTAGCGTACATGGAGCTAACAGGTTAGGCGGCAACTCACTGCTCGACTGCGTTGTCTTCGGCAAAGTTGCTGGCGACAAGGCCGCGAAATTCGCGAAGACCACAACTCGCACGACAGATGAGAGCCTCATCCAATCTGCTCTGGAAAGAGAGCAGAAGCGAGTGGAGGTATTCCAGCGCGGGAACGGGACGGAGGAACCCACCGCGCTACGAGACGACGTACGACTCATTCTGACCCAGAAGGTCGGCATGTTCAGGTCGGGAACAGACCTTCAGGAAGCATTGAAGCAGGTTCGGAAGTTACGCGATAGGTTCTCTCGGCTTAGACCGATCAATGTTGACAAGGTCTTCAACTTGGATCTGATACGGACTTACGAGGTGGAAGCGATGCTCGAACTGGCCGAGATCATCACCGCGTCAGCGTTGGCGCGAAAGGAGAGCCGTGGAGCACACGTCCGCCTAGATTTCCCACAGCGCGACGACGAACACTTCCTCAAACACACGCTCGCACACTACGCACCCGCAGGTCCGAAGCTGGACTACTCAGATGTCAAGATTACGCGGTATCAGCCGGAGGCGAGGAAGTATTGATGAAAAACAAACGGGACAGCGCAACCCTGACGATCCTGAGATATGATCCCGCGCGGGCCACGGAGCCACACTACGAAACCTACCAGGTGAAGGCAACAAAAGACACGACGGTGCTGGAGGCGCTGTTTCAAATCCTGGAGACACAGGATCACTCGCTCACGTTTCGCTACTCATGCAGGAGCGCGGTCTGCGGAAGCTGCGCCATGTTCATCAACGGCCGTTACAAGCTTGCCTGCTCCACATTGATCAACGAGATCGGACGCGACGTGATCATTCAGCCTCTCCCACACATGCCAATCATCAAAGATTTGGTCGTCGATCTCACAACTTTCTTTGAGAAGTACAAGGTCATCAAACCATATCTGGTTCCGATCAAGTCGCCTCCAGAGAAGGAATGGATCCAGTCCCCACAGCAGAGGAGCAGGATAAACGACTCGACCGACTGCATACTATGCGCTGCATGCTACTCCTCCTGCCCGAGCGTGTGGACGGGAAAGAAGTACCTTGGGCCTGCGGCGATACTGCAGGCTTACAGATTCGCCGCGGACTCCCGCGACGGCATACTTCGAGACCGCGTTGAAGTGCTCGGCCAAGAGGACGGTCTCTGGCGATGTCACACGATCTTCAACTGCACCGAAGCCTGCCCGAAGAGCCTGAACCCCGCTCGATTCATAGAGAGCCTCAAACGAACGGCCACAAGAGAAACGTTGAAAGCGAGAATCCCATTCCTGCACTAGCGTGGTTCCCGGTTTGGGCTGGTACTGTCCGAAATGCAAGACATCGTTCACCGAATATCAGCCCAGATGCCCATACTGTCTCTTACAGTTGAGAAAATCGAAACGGTTAGACTGACCGCCGCTGAACGAGACGTTCCGGCGTTTGAGAATGGGATGCCTCAAGAGGAGGGCGGGGAACGTTAAGGCTTTAGCTATCAGGTGTGCTTCTGTTGGCGGGTGCGGCCGTAGTCTAGTCTGGTCTAGGACGGGAACGTGCGCATCCGCGCGCCGCAAGCCTGCCAACACTGGGCGGACCGCTTCTGGCCTACAGCCGTAGGGAAGAAACCCGGGTTCAAATCCCGGCGGCCGCACACACCTATCTATGCTGCGACTGCGCGGCTTGTCTCGCAAAGATGGGGGAAGAACCCGCGTGGAAAACGGGAAGATGATCGTCTGATACGGCCTGTTTTGGTTTCTGTTTTGGTTGTTGGGGCCGATCTTGGCTGATCCGTCAGATTTTTTTTGGAAGCCCATGCGCATTCTTACGGTCAGGATCAGCAGGATCACACTATCACCCCTTGAAGGCTGATCTTCCGGAGAGACAGGCCAGGTACGTCTAAGCATCCAAGAAACTCTCGAGACTTCTCGGCAAAGAGTTCGGCCTCCAGATTACCTCGCGCAATCTC
>Ga0315268_10000451_pt1 | contig 48176 bp, 46 predicted proteins | sample C1_top_MG_FD_204535 | JGI IMG/M metagenome (GOLD analysis project Ga0315268, IMG submission 204535) | Sediment microbial communities from Yellowstone Lake, YNP, Wyoming, USA - C1_top | ecosystem: Environmental > Aquatic > Freshwater > Lake > Sediment | place: USA: Wyoming | collected 2017-08-01 | reverse complement strand
GCGACATCGCTCGCGTAGTAGTCGTTGGAGAACAGCGCCGCCGCACGCGACTCGAGAAAGGCCTGCAACGTGGGCTGCGTCGTCGCCGTCGCGGCCGCACGCAACTCCTGCGCCATCTCGGCCAGCTCGCCCTGGTACTCGAGGCTATAGGGCACGCTCGTGAACGCCCCGCTGGCATCGCGGCGTATCGTGGTGAAGAATCCGGTCGCCTGTGCGCGCTCGGCCGGTGCGAGACCGGCAATCCAGGCCTCCACTTCGGCCTTGGTCGCCCCGGCAGGGTAGAAATTCGCGGCGTCGGGCTTCTCGCCGATGCCCGGGATGAATGGCGCCTCAAGATCGAGCCGCGACCACGGGCCCTTGTTGATGAAGAACGCATTGAGGCGGGCCTGACCCAGGAGCGTCGTGTCCTCCATCAACCTGAGCAACAGCGCCTCATTGCCGGCCCAGACCTGGCGCAGGAACAGTGCATCGGTAATGCGAGCCGCGCGGACCAGGTGCACGAGCGCCTGGCGTTCATTCTCTGGAAGGCCGGAGAGATCCACCCGGATGTCCACCGGCGCGAGGCGTGCGGACATGGCTTGCAGGCGCCGCACCTCGGTCTGCAGCTGGGTGGAATCCGCTGCCAGCGCGAGCGTGGGTAGAAGTAATAGTCCGGCGAGAATTTGCTTCATCGGCATGGTTCCTTGGGTCTCAATATTGTCGCCACCCTATTGCTCGGCCATCTGAACCGCAACCCTCACCGCCAGGCTTTCGCTGCCCATCCCGCGTGAAATGCCGCGAATCGGGGCCGCATCCCGCGCATCCAGACCCGACCCCAGCCGAATGTAGCGTGCATCGGGGCAGCAGCGGTTGGCCGGATCAAAACCGATCCAGCCCAGGCCCGGCACATGCAGCTCTGCCCAGGCATGGGCCGCCTCGTGGTCGCTGCCATCCGATCCCGATTGCAGATAGCCCGAAACATAGCGCGCCGGAATATCGGCACTGCGCGCCGCCGCGATCAAGACATGCGCATGGTCCTGACACACGCCTTCGCCTTGCGCCAAAGCCTGTGCCGCGGTGGTATGGGCATGGGTGGTTCCGGGGCGATAGGCGATGGCATCCGATATCGCAGCTGACAATGTATGACCGGCCGCCAGCGGATCGGCGGAGTCGCGGACCAGCGCAGCCAGGGCGCGGATCGCGGCATCGGCCCGCGTCGGATCGGTTTCGCCAAGATAGGCCTGGGGTGCGATCAGCTCGCGGTGCCCGGTCAGCAACCCGGCAAGATCCACGGTTTCGACGCGGCCGGTCACATGAACCTCAATCTCGGTTACTGGCCCTGCCACTGACCAGCCTTGCACCCAATCGCCGGCCCCATCCCGAAAGCCGCCGCCGATGTCGCCGCCGCTGACACTCACATGCCAGTCGAGCACCTTCTGGCCGTCAAACCGCGAAGGGCTTAACCGGTGACTTTGCACCACGCCGCGCAGCGGACGGTCATAACTGTAGCGCGTCACGTGATCGACGGTGAGGATCATCCCTGAATATCTCCGCTCAGATAGCTGTTGTGAATCACCGTCGCCAGTTGCGCCGTTTCCCGGATGAACCGCGACAGGAATTCGTGCAGTCCCTCATCGAAAATCCGCTCTGGCGACTGGGTTTCCAATTCGGCCAACAGCCGCGCCGCTGCACTCACCGCCGGGGTTTCGCGCCCGTATAGCCTGGCCAGCCGGCCTATGTGATTGTTCATTCCCGCCACGCAAGTGATCAGACTGCGTGGGCATTGCGGGTTCAGGATCAGGAAATGCGCGATCTTGGCCGAGGTGACTTCGCCGCCATAGGCCCAGTGAAAAGCCCGGTGCGACGACATCGCCCGCAACAGCATCGCCCATTGATCATTGTCAGCGCCCGAGCCAATGAAATCCGAGCGTGGCAGCAGTACATAGTACTTGACGTCCATCAGCCGGGCCGTGCTGTCACCGCGTTCCAGATAGTACCCGATGTTCAGCAGGTTATAGCCGTCGTTGCGCAGCAGCGTCGCGTCAATGGCACCGCGCACCATCGCGGCCTGGCGCATGGTCCAATCGGTCAGCTGCGAGAGCTCACATGCGGCCACGGGCTGCGCTTCGATCTGGCGCAGTTCCTGAAACGCGGTGTTCAGCGCATCCCAGACCTGAGTGGTCAAAGCCGTGCGCACGATGCGGCCGTTTTCGCGCGCCGCGGTAATCGAGCTTGCCACCGAGTTCGGATTGTCACGATCAAGGAACAGGAAGTGCTCGATATTGGCCTGCTCTGGCTTGCCATATTTCGCGGCAAAGCCGTCGGCATTGCCAGAGGCGCACAGCACGCTGTCCCAATCGTTGCGATAACCCTCTGCCGAGGGCAAGAGCGCGATCCGCGCCCCCACCTCCAACAAACGCGCCGCCGTTTCCGCCCGTTCCATATAGCGGGCAATCCAGTACAGATTGTCGGCGGTCCGGCTCAGCATCGCATCACTCCGCCAATACCCATGTGTCCTTGACCCCGCCGCCCTGCGACGAATTCACCACCAGTGACCCTTCGCGCAGCGCCACCCGCGTCAGGCCGCCCGGCACCAGTTCGATCCGCTCTCCCACCAGACAATAGGGCCGAAGGTCGACATGGCGCGGCGCGATGCCTTGTTCAACAAAGGTCGGCGTGGTCGAAAGCGCCAGCGTCGGTTGGGCTATATAGTTGCCCGGATTGGCCAGGACCCGCGCGCGGAACGTCTCGACCTCGGCCCTGGTGGAATTCGGGCCCACCAGCATGCCGTAGCCGCCCGAACCATGGACCTCTTTGACCACCAACTCTGCGAGATGCTCACAAACATAGGCCAGATCATCCGACCGGCTGCATTGCCATGTCGGCACGTTCTTCAGGATCGGCTCTTCACCCAGATAGAACCGCACCATTTCAGGCACATAGGTGTAAACCGCCTTGTCATCGGCCACGCCGGCACCGGGCGCTGAACAGATCGAAACGCCGCCCGAGCGGTAGACATCCATCAGCCCTGGAATCCCCAGCATCGAATCGGCGCGAAAGCACAGCGGGTCGATATAGGCGTCGTCAATTCGCCGGTAGATCACATCAACCCGCTTCGGCCCCTCGGTGGTACGCATGTAGACAAAGGCGCCGTCGACGAACAGATCCTGCCCTTCGACCAGTTCTACCCCCATCAGATCGGCCAGAAAGGAATGCTCGTAATAGGCCGAATTGAAACGCCCCGGTGTCAGGATAACCACCACCGGGTCGTGATCGCATTTCGCGGGTGCGACCGAAGCCAGGGTGCGGCGCAGCTTGCTGGGATAGCTGTCCACCGGCTCGATCCGGTTTTCCCGAAAGAGGTCGGGAAACATCCGCATCATCATCTCGCGGCTTTCCAGCATGTAGGAAACCCCCGACGGTGTGCGGCAATTGTCCTCCAGCGCATAGAACTCACTGGGCCCGGTGCGCACGATGTCCACCCCGACGATATGCGAATAAACCCCCTTGGGTGGCACAAACCCCGAAGCCGCCTTTTCATAGGCCGCGTTCTGATAGACCAGCCGCGACGCGATCCGCCCGGCGCGCACAATTTCGCCGCGCCCGTAAACATCGACCAGAAACGCGTTCAAGGCCCGCGCCCGCTGTTTGATGCCTTTTTCCAGCCGCGCCCATTCGGCTGCGGTGAACACCCGCGGAAACATGTCAAAGGGAATCAGCCGGTCCGGATCGCCGCCCTCGCCGTAAACGGCAAAGGTGATGCCGATCCGCCGAAACAGTGCCTCGGCCTCGGCCTGCTTGGCCAAGCGCCGCTCCGCCGACATCCCGTCGATCCAGCCGACCAGACCCGCATAGGGCACGCGCACCGCTTCACCTTGAAACATCTCGTTGAAGCACTGCACGATTTCACGCCCCCCGCTTCCGACAGCCCGCAACTCAAGTTAATCAGCGCCTGGCGCGAAAGGCAAAGACTACTCGCCAAAAGCTGCTAACACGCGGTTTAGCAGAACACCGTGCGCACTGCGGTGTGCAGTGAACGACCCCCTCAGAGCAGATCGCGCGGCAGCTCCCGGCCCCTTTGAGACGGTAGCATCCCCGAACAGAATTTTCCCAAGCCGACATTCGGGCTCTCCGGTAGTCTCGTCTGGCGGTTCGTGATACTAGTAACAAACGCGGCTCTATTTTTTGAGCTGATCGTAGAATCCGGGAGGCACAATGGCTGACATTGGTTCGCTTTTTGACCTGAGTGGCCGTGTTGCCGTGGTGACCGGCGGTAATCGAGGAATCGGCCGCGCAATGGCTCTGGGCTTGGCTCGCGCTGGTGCATCCGTAGCTGTACTGGCGCGCAATGCGGAACAGAATCAATTGGTACTCGCGGAGCTGAAGGCCATCGGCAAGCCCGCACTGGTGGTACCTCTCGATGTGACGGATCGGGCCGCATTACCCACCGCAGTGGCTGAAGTAGAGCGCACGCTTGGTGGCATCGACATATTGGTCAACAATGCCGGAATCGTCGCGCTAACAGGCGGGGTGCTGAACGAGACCGCCGACGTCTGGGATAAGACCATAGAAACCCATTTGAACGCTTCCTTTCTCCTGTCGCAGTTGGTTGCGAAATCAATGGTCAAGCGCAAGAGCGGCGGCAAAATCATCAATCTGGCGAGCATGTACTCGATCTTTGGGTCGGGGCTTGTGCCCTCCTATAGCGCGGCCAAGGGAGCTATCGTTCAACTCACCAAATCACTTGCGATTGAATTGGCGCCACACAACATCCAGGTCAATGCCATCGCGCCCGGATGGATCGAAACTGACATGACGGCGGCGGTGCGTAGCTCGCCGATGAATGACGAAATCATTGCGCGCACGCCCGCCAGGCGCTGGGGAAAAGCTGACGAAATCATCGGCGCGACCGTCTTCCTCGCCTCTCGCGGAGCTGACTTCATCACCGGCACCACGCTGCCGGTCGACGGTGGGTATTCGGTTTACTGAAGCAGCGCAAGGCCCATGGGAAACTTGTTTCGCACGCACGAAAGGGGGTGTCTTATGTTTAGGTCGTTGTTCGTTACGACGTTGCTGACCGGTTCTGTGTTGGCCTCCGGCAGCGCGTCAGTTGCTATGGCTTCAGAGACCCGGCAGGCATTGAATATCGGCTTCGTTCTGTATACCAAAGGCGATGTGCCTGGAACGCTAAACGCGAGATGGACATACCAGAACGTCTACAGCGGAAAAGGCGTGGCGACGGGAGGACCCAAGCAAGGCTTTGCCGGGCACTACCACGTTCGCTACTACGACGAGCAAGGCAAGTTCTCGGACGAATATGATCTCGTCATCGAAAAGGCCGGGGCTTTCTATAACGCCTCGTGGATCACCGCTGGCAAAGTCAGCGCTGGTGGCGTCGGCATGGAGGTGGAAAAGGGCCTGGCTATCGGCTGGCGCAGAGTTGCTGATTAGCCCAAACGTGAGAATTGCCGCTCTAGTGACCTTCCATGAAGCGGTCATTGGTGAAGGGCGGCTCCGGGTCAAAGGTGGACATGCAAAAGGTACGATTATTTTTTGAAGTGGGAAGGTGGCGATTCATAGTGCTGCTCGCATTCGCGACAGTTGGGCTGCTCTCCGCGGCTGCGGGACAGGACCTGCTGGCTGTGGCTCCGGAACTGGCGAAGATCGAATACCAGGATGCGCGCGTGCGGGTCGTGCGGTTGCACATCCCGGAACACGCGTCTCTGCCGACGCACGAGCGTCCCCGACGCGTGGTCGTTTCGCTCACGGCGAACCACGTACTGCTGACTCGCCCCGACGGGACGACGAGTGTGACGCGCACCGAGGCCGGAAACATTGCGTGGAGCGAGCCGGCCGTGCGCAGCGTGCTGAATCTCGGCGGTGCGGTCGAGAACATTGTCGTCGAATTGAAGCAGGCGGACGCTTCCGGGAAGCCGGCAGCCAATCCACCGGCGGCTCTGCCGGCCGGGTACCTGAGCGAATCGCGGCACAGGTGGGCGCTGGAGAACCAGTACGTGCGCGTGTACGACGTGCGCATCCCGCCCGGGGAAACCACGACCTTCCACCGCCACGCGTACGATCAGGTCGCGGTCTTTGTATCCGGGGGCTTGGTGTCCGATCAGTCAGACGGGCAGCCATGGGGGCAGCCAAAAACGATCGAACCGGGCGGCGTCTCGTTCGCAGCCAATGCGGTGAAGCCGATCACCCACCGCGTGCGAAATGACGGCAAGGCCGAGTACCACGTCGTACTCGTGCAGTTCCTCGAGTAGGTTTGGCGCGCCGCCATGCGCCGCTCTGTGCTGCGATCGTCACGATGCGCGGGTCCGTCGCAAAAGAGATCGATGGAAGGTGACGTTTGACGAGGACCGCGGGCCGACCAAGATGTTGCGGATGACCAGACCGGACATCCTCTCGAGCACGATGGCGTCAATGCACGACAAAATGCCTATCTGAAGCACTGAGCGTCTCAACACCGCACCTGCCACGGGTACTCGACTTCGTTCTGTTGGAGTCTTGGGAGCGGCGGCATAGCCAGGCAGAAGCGTGTTAACATCCGGCGATATTCGAGCAGCGCTTTGAAGCCTGCCGGGAGGCTAATTCGGATGGGAGCGATGCAGTCAGTGCCCGCAGAACTGGTGCCGGGGCCTGCCCCCCACTCTCCGTCCACTGCGCAACCTTCGCGTCACTCCGCTCTGGTTCGCGCCGCGCATTGGATCGTCGCCCTGTCATTTCTAGCTCTGCTTGTCAGCGGGGTTGAGATTTTGATCTCCCATCCGCGCTTTTACTGGGGCGAGAACGGGAATGTGTTGACGCCGGTGTTGTTCAAGCTGCCGATTCCGTCGTCGAGGTCGTTGGTGCCGACCGGCTATGGTTTTGTCTTGCCAGATCAGAACGGCTGGAGCCGGTATCTGCATTTTCAATCTGCTTGGTTTGCGGTGTTGGCCGGCTTGGTCTACGTCGTTGCGGGCTTCGTCTCAGGGCATTTTCGCAAGAACCTGCTGCCGCGTGGAGAAGAAGTATCGTGGCGGGCGCTCGGGAGGACGATTACCAGTCATTTGCGCTTCGAGCGGCCGAGTGCAGCAGAGGCCTGGACTTACAACCTGCTGCAACGGCTTAGTTACCTAGTCGTTATCTTTGCATTGTTTCCTATGGTTATCTGGACTGGACTGGCAATGTCTCCGGCATTTACTTCGGCGTTTCCGGCAAGCGTCACCCTGCTGGGCGGACGACAATCCGCGCGCACCATTCATTTCTTCGTGGCCATGTCGCTGCTGCTGTTTTTCCTGGTCCATGTCGGGATGGTTTGGTTTGCTGGATTCCGCAGCCGCATGCGCACCATGATCACGGGTCGGATTGATGGACCTCTGGAGGGCGCATGACCGATCTCTCGCGACGCAAACTGATCAAGACCGGCCTCGCCGCTGCGACGGGCATTGCGGGCCTGGGAATGGCCGCGCGCTTGGCGAAAAACTACGGGCTGATCCCGCCAGACGCCGGTGGAATCTGGGGCGTCGGTGAGACGCTGAATTATGCTTCCTACCGGCTGCTGACGAATCACTCGATGGCGCGTGAATTCCCGCGTAGTGAGATTTCAACGAAGCCACTCGCAAATGAAATGCCGCCGCTGAGTGACGCCTTCAAGAAACTCCAGGCGGGAGGTTTCGCGGACTGGCGACTCAGCGTCGATGGGATGGTAGATCGGCCCGGAATGTTCTCGTTGGAGCAGCTGAAGAGCTATCCGGTGCGGAGCCAGATCACGCAGTTGGCGTGTGAAGAGGGCTGGTCGTATGTAGCCGAGTGGACTGGTGTGCCTCTCTCGCATGTACTCGAGGTGGCCGGAATTCAGCCGCGGGCCAGGTACGTCGTCTACTTCTCGATTGATCCCGACTGGTGGGACAGCATCGATATGGGTGATGCATTACACCCGCAGACGTATCTGGCCTATGGAATGAATGGTGGAGACCTTCCCATTGGAAATGGCGGGCCGTTACGCATGCGGGTTCCGCGGCAACTTGGGTACAAGAGCGTTAAGTTCATTACCCGTCTTGCGGTTACGGACGATCTGAGGAAGTTCGGCAAGGGTCTGGGTTCGGCGTCTCCTGAAACTGGCTATGCGTGGTACGCGGGGGTCTGACGCCAGGCGGGCAGGTAACTCTTGTGCTCCACGCACACTGGAAACTATTAATTGCTACGCCCGCTGGCGCCGGTGAGTCTGCTACGCGCGGTCGAACGCCTGCGCGAGGTCCGCGATCAGGTCTTCAGGCTCCTCGAGGCCGACGTTCAGGCGCACCAGCCGCGGCCCGCGGCCTTCCGGCAGCCGTGAGAGTTTCGGATAGGCCATGACGAGGCTCGCGACGCCGCCCCAGCTGAATCCCATCTGGAAGAGCGCCAGGGATTCCATCCAGCCGACAACGCGCGCGGGCGTCCACTCCGGTCGCAGCACTACGGAAAACACGCTTGCTGAGCCCGAGAAATCCCGCTTCCAGAGCTCGTGGCCCGGGCAATCACGCAAGGCAGGGTGCAGCACCAATTCGACTTCCGGGCGTGATGTGAGCCAGGTGGCAACGCGCAATGCAGTCTGCTCGAGCCGGTCGAGGCGGACAGCCAGCGTCTGCATGCCGCGCAGCGCCAGCGAGCAGTCGTCCGGCGAAGCGCACAGGCCCAGCTGGTTGAGGGCCTGCCCGACGCGCTCGAAGCCCTGATCATCCGCAACCGACACCGAACCCAGCAGCAGGTCGCTGTGCCCGCCGATGTACTTCGTCAGCGCCTGCACGCTCACGTCCACGCCGTGCGCGAAGGCGTCGAACAGCACGCCCGCGGCGTAGGTGTTGTCGAGCGCGACCGGCACGCCACGCGCGTGCGCGGTGCGCGCGATGGCCGGCACGTCTTCGATCTCCATGGTGACCGACCCGGGGCTCTCGCACCAGATCAGCGCCGTGTTGTCGCGGATCTGAGCGGCAATCCCGGCGCCGATGCCCGGCTCGTAGGCTTCCACCTCGATACCCAGGCCACGCAGCAGATCCCGGCCCAGCTCTGAATTCGGGCCATAGGCATTGCGCGGCAGCAGGGCATGCGAGCCGCTGCGGCAGTAGGCCAGATAGACCAGCGAAATCGCGGCCAGACCGCCCGGCGCAATAAAAGTGTGTCGCGCTCCCTCCAGTTCCGCGACACGCGCGCCGAGCTCCAGGGTCGTCGGCGTTCCATACTGTCCGTAGCTGTAGCCTGTGGCCTGGCGCCAGTCGTCGCTGGCGTCGGCAAACCGATCGAACAGCACGGTCGAGCCCCGATAGAGCGGCGTTGCGAGCGACCGAAACGGCATCGACGGCCGTGTGTTGGCGTGGATCAGTCGCGTGCGCCAGTGGTGCCGTATGCCAGGTTTCAGTTCTGCCATGACTGTCCTCGTAGTCGTGTATCGTCGAGAGTCGTGAACGACCCCACGAAGAAGAAGTCGATTCCCGCTGGCAGGGGCTGCTCCCGTTGCCACTGCGCGACTTCGACCGTCAATCCTTCAGGCATGTGTGCTTCCTCTGGCGCCAAGGCTAAGGTATGCCGGAACCATGAGCCATGGCCGGGTCAGTCGCCCGTGACCAACACGTCGGGGATCTCGTAGCGCTCGAAGGTCAGTGCATCCATAGCCTGCGCATTCGAAACTGTCGGCTCGCCCTTGACTCTCTTTTGCTGTCCATGGATTTCACCGTCAAATTACTCTGACCCATTCTAAAAAAGTGGCGGAGAGAGCGCGAGGGATAGTTCGCGGCTGCGCCGCTCATCCCTCGCTGACGCTAACGCGTCGGCTCGTCGAACCCCGCCAGAAGCCCACTTGCTCGCCGCCACATACTTTTCTTTTCAAGACCAGGACCGGCCGCCGCCTAACGCAGCACAAAACCTGCGTACTTGTTGGGTTCCCGAGTGAGCAGCTTCAGGAACCTCACATTCAGGAACAGCTTGTTCAGGCCTACCTGTTCGTCATGCAGGATGCCCACTGCTGCCAGCCTATGTAGATAAACAGACGCCGTCTGCCGCTTGGCGATACCGGCTTCGACGACGTTCTCAATGCGGCAGTACGGCTGGACGAAGATCAGATCAATCAGTTCGCGGCTGTATTGCTTGGGAGCTGCCTTGCGCGCGAATTCCGCCGTGTCCTCGATCAGATTCCTGACCGCCCCAATCTTTGCCAGAGTCCACTCAGCCATCTCCTCGACGGCACGCAGCATGTACAACAGCCAGGGCTCCCACATACCACTCGTCGTGACCGACAGAATTCCGTCGTAGTAAGCCGACTTGTTCTTGATGATGTAGCGCGACAGATAGAGCACCGGCTGATCGAGCAGCCCCTGCTCCACGAGCATCAGGAGATTCAGGATGCGACCGGTACGTCCGTTGCCATCGGTGAACGGATGGATGGCTTCGAACTGATAATGTGCGACCGCCATGCGTACGACGGGGTCAAGATCGGCTTCGTCGTGCACGAAGCGCTCCCAATTCCCAAGCTTGTCCCGCAGTCTTGATTCCACTTCGGGGGGCGTATAGATGACCTCACCCGTCGCGTCATTGGCGAGCCTGGTACCCGGCACCTTGCGCACCGCCATGCGCGTGTGCTTGATGATGCTGCAGACTTCCTCAGCGGTGCGCGTTGTCAGCGGCCGCTTCTTGAGCGAATCAAATCCGGCCTTTAGTGCAGTCCGATAGCGCAGCGCCTCCTTGGTCGCAGGATCCGATGGCAGCGATTCCATACGCGCGTGTCGAAACAGGGCATCAGTCGTCGTGACAATATTTTCAATCTCGGAACTCGCCTGCGCTTCCAGCAAGGGAATCGTGTTGATCAGGACGGTCGGGTTCGGAATCAGCGCCGTCGCCTGCCGCAGCGCTGCCAGCGCCGCCCTCGCCTTGACGCAGGCCTTGAGCACCGGCCTGGTCTCCAGGTCGACGCCCGGCGGCAAGTCGGGCAGGTCGTTGTAGGGGCGGGAGGGATTGAAACCCATATGTCGAAAAATATCAGAACTATCGACATTAAACTATCAGCATGTCGATAAGGTCGACATCGACTGGGCCAGACCGAGTGGCCGGTATGCGTGGCAACCTGGCCAGGTCTGAGACGCAGTGAGACTGTTTGAGATTTCGCAGGTCGCTGAAATCGTCAGAATCTCAGCGGCAACTCCATTAAATAATTGATTTGTCAGGAGACAATTGGCGGAGAGAGGGATTCACGCTAGCCGACAAGGAATTGAATCTAAACGGATCTTTTGGTGTCCGAATTGAAGTTACACCAAAATGTGCCGCCATGCCGCAGCGCTGAACAGCCCATCTGTGCGGAGATTAGCGCTCATAATCTCCGCTGCTTATACGGAGATTAACTTGCCAATGCGGAGATTCCAGATCATAATCTCCGCATTATCAGCGGAGCTTGAATGTATCTCTGGGAGCAAGGGAAGTGGCCTGACCTGACCTGGGATGCCGGGCACCTGGCCGCATTACTAGCAGAGGTTTCGCGCGAGCAAGGTCGGCTGCTGGGCAGGATGCAGGATCTCGGCTTCGACCTGCGCCGCGAGGCCCACCTGAGTACTCTCACTGAAGACGTGGTCCGCTCCAGCGAAATCGAGGGCGAAAAACTCGACAGCAACCAGGTCAGGTCCTCATTGGCACGGCGGCTTGGCATGGACGTCGGCGGATTAGTGCCGGCCGACCGCGATGTCGAGGGCGTCGTCGAGATGATGCTCGACGCAATCACCCACTGCGCGCAGCCCCTGACGGCTGAACGCCTGTTCGCATGGCATGCGGCACTCTTCCCCACCGGCCGCAGTGGCCTGCAGAAGATCGTTGTCGGCAACTGGCGCGATGACGCTGACGGACCGATGCAAGTGGTCTCCGGACCGATCGGCCGGCGAAAGGTGCACTACGAAGCGCCACCGGCTGCGCGCGTACCGGCAGAAATGGCACGTTTCCTGAGCTGGTTTGAGGCGCCCGGCAAGACCGACCCGCTGCTCACTTCCGGCTTGGCGCATCTGTGGTTCGTCACCATCCATCCGTTTGCCGACGGCAATGGACGCATCGCGCGCGCCATCGGCGACATGGCGCTCGCGCGCTCCGAACAGAGCAGCCAGCGCTTCTACAGTATGTCTGCGCAGATCCGTCGCGAAAGAGATGATTACTACGCAGCCCTGGAGCGCACCCAGAAAGGGGCGCTTGATGTCACACCGTGGCAGGAATGGTTCCTTACGTGCCTGCGCCGCGCGATCGACGGTTCACAGGAGACGCTGGCCCGGGTCCTGGAGAAGGCTCGCTTCTGGGACCGCTTCGCGCAAGCGTCACTTAGCGCACGGCAGGTCAAGGTGCTGAACAGGCTGCTCGACGGCTTCGAGGGGAAGCTCACGACATCGAAGTGGGCCAAGCTCACTAAGTGTTCGCAGGACACGGCCTATCGAGACATCCTGGATCTCGTTGAACGCCGCGCTCTACGCAAGGACGCCGGCGGCGGGCGCAGCACGAGCTATTCATTGGCCCAAGGCTCCGATAATTAGCGTGCACCTCTGCCCCACCTGCGCACCCGCTCAGCTCATGGGCGTGGTCTTCACGTACTCCACCAGCTGCTCAAGTACTTTGCCCCAGCCCTGACTGAAACCCATTTTCTCGTGCGCCTCGGCATGCTCTCTGGTGGTATGAATAGCCGTCGCGGTGTACTTGCAGCCACCATTGCCGTGCGGTTCGAACATCAGCACTGCGGTAAAGAACCACGGAGCGGAGCTCGGATCGAGCGGACGGAAGCCCGGGCCCAGCGCAGAGGTCCAAACGAGCTTGCGGTTCGGCACGATCTCCAGATAACAACCAGGTTCAGCCGGCAGCTTGTTGCCATCCGGATCCACCATCTGCGCGAAGAATTTTCCGCCCGGCTTCAAGTCGATCTCGCACTCCACAGTCCGGTAGGGCTTCGGGCAGAACCATGGCATCAGATGTTTCGGCGTAGTCCACGCCTTGAACACAAGCTCCGGCGAAACGTCCACCACGCGCTCCAGCACCAGGTCCCGTTCATTCTTCGCTGTCATCGAGGTTCTCCTTCATTGTCAGCAGGTAGGCGTCCAGTTGGTCCAGACGACACTCCCAAAGCTTGCGCTGGTCCGTCATCCAGCTCTCTGCCGCCCGCAGGGGTTGTGGCGCAAGTGCGTACGTACGCACGCGACCGACCTTTCTCGACTTCACCAGTCCAATCTTCTCGAGCATGCCCAGATGCTGTGTGAATGACGGCAATGCCATGCCGAAGGGGCGGGCCAGTTCAAGCGTAGGCGCGGGACCACGGCTCAGTCGCTTCAGCACTGCCCGACGAGTCGGATCCGAAAGCGCTTGGAATACCTGATTAAGTCGCTGGGTTTGGTTAGGCATATGCCTAACCATATAGCGGACTATTACTTAGTGCAATACCTAACTTTTACTTCCTGCACGCCGCAGGAGCCGAGATGACCTGGGAAGGCTTGAGACTCAGTGAGACGCCGTGAGAATTCTCGGCACTCTGGAATCACTCGAATCTCAGCGTGAAATATAGTAAGCTATTGTTATTTATAGATAAATTTGGCGGGAGAGAGGGATTCACATCGTCTCCCGATAGTGCTGTTTTCAAGGCGTTTTAGCTACTCCCTGAATATCAGTACCATCAAATATACCATCAAAAATCAAGCCTAAACGGCCGGGATACGAACCCTCGGCGGCGCGCATTAGAGCGATTCTGGCCGGTCATTGCAAGCCCGGGTGGGCCGTCTACGGCGGCTCCAGCTACGCCGGTACAACTTGCCCAGTGCCGCTGTTCCGGTTCTGCCGGCCAAACTGCCGAACTTACTAAAGAGCTTCGCTGTCGCCCGATTGGGATAGACCCGGCTTCCCCAACCCGCGACGGCCCAAACCTGCACTCTATCTAGCCGCAGTACCCGGCTTTCTGTAGTATTCAGTGGTAACGGAGATGGCATTCCTCCGTGAGTAAACAAAAACCGCCGGTCGTCGGCTGATGATGCCTACGCGAGCCCTATCGGGAGGCGTGGCTACGACCTAGCGCCTGTCCCGAGTGTTGTCGAGGACAGGATGATGCCTAAGCCGATTATCGCGATCTTTTTGGGTGCAGGACTCGGCGCACTGCTGCGCTGGTGGCTCGGCACCAAGCTCAATAGCCTATTTTCAACGATCCCGCCGGGGACACTAGGCGCCAACCTGATTGGCGGCTACATCATCGGCGCTGCAATTGCGTATTTTGCGACGATCAGCGCTATCGCGCCTGAATGGCGTCTATTCGTCATTACCGGATTCTGCGGAGGTCTGACGACATTCTCGACGTTTTCCGCGGAAGTCGTGACTTTGCTGCAGCAGGGCCGGGCAACGTGGGCCATCGTCGCGGCGGCCATCCACCTGTGCGGCTCCGTCCTCATGACGCTGGCCGGGATCGCAACCGTCAATGGACTGCGCAGCTTGATATCACAGGGAGGGTCATGACCATGCAAGGTTCATTTTGCCGTTTCTACGTCCACGAAAGTGCACGTCATAAGAGGCGATTGCTGTGGGAATGGCTGTTGGAGCAAGCCAATCGCCTGGGCATTCGCGGCGGATCAGCGTTTCGCGCAATGGCGGGGTTTGGGCGACACCACGTGCTGCACGAGGATCACTTCTTCGAACTCGCCGGGACGCTGACCGTGGAAGTCGAATTCATCGTGACGGACGAAGAAGCCAAGCGACTGATCGACCTCGTGACCGCAGAAAAGGTCCGCCTTTTCTACGCGCTGATTCCCGCGCGCTTCGGCATCCTCAGTCCAGATGGCTCCGATCCGCCGACCGAGGCCGATCATGACTGATCAGCGAGGACATTGACGGTGACTGCGATCTGGGGCCAGGCAGCATTGTGGCTCGGGCTCGCCCTGATCGCGACACTGGCCTCCATTTGGCTACGTGTCGCCACGGCGCTGTCGGAAATCGTCGTCGGCACGATCGCGCAACTGCTCATCGGTGCAACGATCGGCAGTGCGCTGCTGGCAGGTGATGCCTCGTGGATCAAATTCCTCGCCGGAGCAGGCGCCATTCTGTTGACCTTTCTTGCGGGAGCGGAACTGGATCCCGTAGTCTTCCGCCGCCAGTGGAAGCAGGCCTCATGGATCGGCCTGGTGAGCTTCGGCGCACCTTTTGTGGGCTGCACCGCACTGGCACGGTGGGGTCTGGGCTGGGACATGCCAGCGAGCTGGCTCGCCGGCATTGCGATGTCGACCACCTCGGTCGCTGTCGTGTACGCCGTGATGCTCGAGTTCGGCCTCAACACAACGGAGTACGGCAAGACTGTGCTTGCTGCCTGCTTTGTCACTGACCTCGCCACTGTGGTGGCCCTGGGCATCATCTTCGCGCCGTTCACGTTCAAGACAATCGTTTTCCTGGGCGTCGGCCTGATTGCCTTCTGGGTACTGCCTTGGATGATCCCAAGATTCTTCGCTCGCTACGGTGGCCGCCCGTCGGAGCTGGAAGCGAAGTTCCTGATGGGATGCCTCTTTGGACTCGGCGCACTCGCATCCTGGGCGGGGAGCGAAGCGGTATTGCCCGCTTATCTGATGGGTATGGTCCTCGCGGGTACGGTCGGTAAAGATCACGCACTGGTTCGGCGTCTGCGGACCCTTATTTTTGGCTTGCTGACGCCGTTCTATTTCATTCGCGCGGGCTCACTCGTGTCACTCCCAGCGCTCGTGGCCGCACCCGCGGCGTTCCTGATCCTGCTGACTGGGAAGATGCTGACGAAGATTGCGGGCGTCTACCCCGTCACTCGGGCTTACCGGTCGCCACGCCAGGAGGGCATCTATACAACGCTCCTGATGTCGACCGGCCTGACGTTCGGCACCATTTCCGCGTTGTTTGGACTGTCGCATCAACTGATCAATCAGGCACAGTATTCCGCTCTGGTGGCCGCCGTTATCGGCAGCGCCGTCGTGCCGACGCTGATTGCCAACGCGTTCTTCTTGCCCCGGCATCTGCTGCCCGAACCGGTCGGAGAGGATAACCGGCCCATCACCGCACCGATCGGCACTTCGGGTCCCGTGCCGACAACTACGGAGGATTCCATATGATCCATAAGTTGCTGGTCGCCTACGATGGCTCCAAAGCTGCACGGGCCGCATTCGATTTCGGCGCTGACCTGGCAGCGAAATACGGCGCCGAGCTGCACGTGATCGCAGTTGCGCGTCCACCGGAGTTCGGAAACGATGAGGAGACCGAGGCCGTGATCGAACAATCGCGTGAACACTGCGACAGGCTTCTGGAGGAGCTCAAAACCGCATTGGGCCCTAAGACGGCCACGTTTGCTGTGGCGGTGGGACACCCTGCCGACCAGATTGTTCGCTACGCCGAGCGTCACAGTATTGACCACATCGTTGTGGGTCATCGCGGCCGTGCGCTGTTCGATCGTCTGCTCGTTGGCTCGGTGGCACGTCAGGTCGTCGCTCACGCACGTTGCGGTGTGACCGTGCTGCGATGAAGGGCTTGAATCACCCGCCGCGCGGCATTATTGTATTCGGAATCATCGTCGGCAGTTTCGCTGGCGCGCTATTGCGCGCTGTCGCATTGTTGCTGATACCCATCCAGCCAGAGTCATCGTTGGTCCGGTCACTCTTCCTGTCGGCCCTCGGTGGCGCGCTCCTCGGTGCCCCGCTCGGCGCTGCGCTCCAGCGGAGGGCTTCAGGTGCGTGGCAACTGCCGCTAGGGATCGCACTGATCGCTGCCATTGGATCGTTCGGGGCGGCTGCGGCCGTCGAGTTGGTCGCGAAGGAGGCATCACCCTGGCCATTCTGGAGGGATGCCGTGCTGAACATCGGCGTCACCATTCTGGCAGCGCGCGCCGCTTTGATGCTCGTTCGCCGTCGATATCTTAGATAGCGCAGCATTCGATGTGACAACAACCGCATCGGAACTGCTCTCAACCGGGGTCGTACCGCTCACCTCACTGCTCACTATCGTGCAGTACTGTGCATCTGCGTCGGACGTGTCCCGTGATTGACAGGAAACCGAGCGGCGCTGCTCTCAAGCCGGGACGCTGGCTAAACCGCAATATCCTCGGCATGGGCCTGGCGAGCCTGTTCAGTGACATGAATCACGAGATGGCCTCGGCCATCCTCCCGCTCTTCCTTTCGTCGGTGCTGGGTGCGCCGGCCTTCGCACTCGGCGTGATCGAAGGCGTAGCCGATGGCGTGTCCACGTTCTTTGAGGTCTGGTCGGGCTGGTACAGCGACCGGATCGGACGGCGCAAGGGACTGGCTGCCGCGGGCTACTTCATCACTGCTGCCAGCACGGCAGTCTTTGCGATCGCCACGAGCTGGTGGCATGTGCTGTTCGGGCGAATCTTCGGCTGGATCGGATGGTCGATCCGCTCACCGGTGCGGGATGCACTCCTTACGGAGTCCACGGCACCCACGACGGTCGGACGCGCTTTCGCTTTCCACCGGACCATGGACACCCTCGGTGCCATAGCCGGTCCGCTGATCGCGACACTGCTGCTGTCGCACGTTGCGCTGCGAACGATCTTTCTGGTGTCAATGATCCCCGGCCTCTGCGCCGCCGGCGCCATTGTATTGCTCGTGAAGGAGCAGGCCCGGCGACCCGACACGCGCGACGCCTGGCGCAGCTTCAGAAGCCTGCCTCGCGATTTCCTGAAGTTTCTGGTTCCTGTCGGGCTCTTCGGCATTGCCAACTTTGCGCCTACCCTGCTGATTCTTCGCGCGCAGGAACTGCTGACGCCTTCAATGGGCGCGATCGGCGCAGGCGTCTATGCCGTCGGCCTCTACACGTTCAGCAACGTGGTGTACGCGGTCGTGGGGTACCCAATTGGCATGGCTGCCGACAGGTTCAGCAAACGCGTCATACTCTGCCTTGGCTTCGCCCTGTTCGGGCTGATGTGCCTGGGCTTCAATGTCGTTGACGCAAGCGCGTTTGGACTCGTACCGCTCTTTGCGTTGAACGGCATCTACACGGCGGCAATCGAGTCCTCCCAACCGGCCCTCGCCTCGACATTGATTCCGGAGGACAAGCACGGCACCGGATTCGGCCTGATGAGCGGCGTCGATGGGCTCGGCGACTTCGTGTCCAGTATCCTCATGGGCACCTTGTGGACCGTGATCGCGCCGGGAGTGAGTTTTGCCGTTGCCGGAATCACCGCCCTCCTGGGCGCAGCGATACTCGGCGTCATGCGTTTTGGAAAGTCGCCCGCAGTCGCTGCGACCCTCTGACAGCCAGCCAGCAGGACACTCTATGGACAGTCGCATCCTTTCGATCCACGCCCGGGAAATCCTCGACTCCCGTGGCAATCCGACAGTCGAAGTCGATGTCGCCCTGTCCGGCGGCGCGCACGGTCGCGCCGCCGTGCCGTCGGGCGCGTCGACCGGGGTACACGAGGCCGCGGAACTGCGCGATGCCGATCCGCAACGCTACGGCGGCAAGGGCGTTCGCAATGCCGTCCAGAACGTCAATCGCGCGATCGCCAATGCTCTGCGCAATCTGGACGCGTTCGATCAGGGCGCTATCGATCGAGCGATGGTCGCTCTGGATGGCACCGGGAACAAGGGAAACCTCGGAGCCAACGCGATGTTGGGCGTGAGCCTGGCGGTGGCGCGAGCGGCGGCCAACGCCTGTGAGCTCCCGCTGTTCCGATACCTCGGTGGTGCCGCAGCCTGCCGCATGCCGGTGCCGATGTTCAATATCCTGAATGGCGGCGTCCACGCAAACTGGCAGGGAACGGACTTTCAGGAGTTCATGATCGCGCCGGTGGGTGCTCCAAGCTTCGCGGAGGCGCTGCGCTGGGGCGCGGAGATCTACCACCAGTTGAAGGCCGTGCTCAAGGAGGGCGGATACTCCACGAGCGTCGGCGACGAGGGCGGCTTTGCGCCGACGCTGAAATTCAATGTCGACGCGATCGAGCTGATCCTGAAGGCCATCGAGCGCAGCGGCTACCGCCCCGGGCAAGACGTCGTACTTGCACTGGATCCCGCGTCCAGCAGTTTCTTCGATGACGGTCTCTACCAGCTGCGAACGGAAGGCCGGAGAATCTCAGCAGAGGAAATGGTCGCGGTATACGCGGATTGGGTCGCGAAGTATCCCATTGCCGTCATTGAGGATGGCCTGTCCGAGGATGACTGGGCGGGCTGGAAGCAGCTCAACCGGAGCCTCGGCGACAAGATCGAGCTGGTTGGCGACGACCTGTTCGTGACCAACGTCGCGCGCATCGCGCGCGGTATCGAGGAAGACGTCGCGAACGCCGTGCTGATCAAACCCAATCAGATCGGGACGCTCACGGAGACCATCGCCGCGGTGCGCCTCGCCTATCGGGCAAACTGGGGAGCGATGGTCTCCCACCGCAGTGGCGAGACGGTGGATAGCTTCATCGCCGATCTCACGGTGGCGCTCGCCACGGGTCATCTGAAGACCGGCGCTCCGTGCCGTGGCGAACGCGTCGAGAAGTACAACCAGCTGCTGCGTATCGAGGAGGCACTGGGCGGATCCGCTGAATACGCGGGCCACCATGCGTTCGTGAAGCGGCGTACAGCCTAGGATCCGATAGGGACATCCGGAGAAGCCGCCGATGAACTGGGTGTTTTATGCGCTCCTGTCCGCCGTCGCCGCCGGGGCCACCGCCATACTCGCCAAGATCGGCGTGCGGGATATTCCGTCGAACCTCGCCACGGCGATTCGCACGATCGTCATCCTGCTGTTTGCCTGGGGCATTGTGGTGGCACGAGGCGAAACCTCGGGCTTGCGCGAGGTCAAGGGGCGGACTCTGCTCTTCCTGGTGCTGTCGGGTGTTGCCACGGGTGTTTCCTGGCTCGCGTACTACAGAGCCCTGCAGCTTGCGCCCGCGTCGAAGGTGGCCCCGATCGACAAGCTGAGTCTTCCCATCACCGTCATCCTCGCGGCACTGATACTGGCAGAGCCACTATCGCGTCGACTGGTAGCGGGCATAGTCCTGATGGTAATTGGTGCATTGCTGACGATTGGCGCTTGACTCGCCGATGAGGGCGCGCACCCGAGGCGTCAGAGGAGGATTCGCGGCGGATATCGCGCGGCGCCTCCTGCGCGGCGAACACCTCGTCCTCTGGGGACCTCGCGGCAGCGGGAAGACCACCGTTTTGAGCGATGTGCGGCAGCTACTGCAGCACAGCCGCTGTGGGTTCAGTGCCAAGACAGCCCATCTGGATGACATCACCAGTGCCCTGGAACGTGCCTACGGCCACGTGGTTACGCAGGGCATGAGCCGACGCGCCGCGCGCGGGAGGCTGTGGTGCGCGGCCGATGCCGAACCGGGCGTGTTGCTTCTGGATCAGGTCAGCGACGTCAGCATCGCAATGAAATCCTGGCTCCGACGGCTGCGCGGTGGTGTCGTCGGCGTGATCCTGGCTGTGGATGTCGACTCGCCCCGCGAGCGTGCAAGACTACGGGCGCGACGACTCGGCACTGAAAGCGTCCAGATGGTGCCCTTGGCATCCCATGGGATTGGTCGACTACTCGAAACCAACCTGGCGGTCGCCGGCGTTCCAAGACTGCCCGGGCCAGCCAGGCACATTCTGGTTCGCGCCGCACGGGGACGCCCTGGCTGGGTGGTGACCTGCGCTTCGCTCGCTGGTCACAGCAGGTATTGGCGTGACGGGCAGATCCAGGCGCGGCTGCTCGCGACAGATTCCGAACTGTGCCTCAGAGCCGAACTTGCGGCTGCGGAGACTAACCGGTACATAGACAGGATGCAGGGCGCCGCGCAGCAGATGGGTCATTGACGCGCACTGCCGAGGAACGAGCGCTCATTTACCAAGGCAATGATTCCGCCTCACATTGCTTGTCTCCCTTTGACTTCTCGGACTATTGCCGCGATTCGTCAAGATCAATCAACTGCAACGGCCTCTCCGCAATTTCTTCCTCTGCGACGACGGATCGACGTCCGAAGCGAGCAAGCGACGCGCCGCCTGGTGCCGCGCCCTCGCCCATTCAAGTGGTACGTCAGGATAGATCCCAAGGGCAGGCGTCTTTTGCTTGCCGTCGAAGCGATAGTTGTAACGCCAGTACCGGCCGCCGGTGGGCACCACCATCAGGTCCAGGCCATCACCGTCGGTGACCTTCAGCGTTCGGCGCAGGGGCTTGATGAGACCAATCGACGCCTCCGTCAGTTGAGGCAGCCGTGAGTTCTGGTGCATTGACGGTTCGGAGGCGCCTGCGAAAAGGAGATCCGCAGTCATGCGAGCGCCTGGTCCCACAAGCACTTCAGGGAAAACGTTCGGCGCCGGCCGGCGCGCTCGAGGGAGACTTGGCGTTTGTGAATGCGATGCGCGAGTTCCACGCCGGTGAGTGTGACCGCCGCGGTCCGGAAGGACCTGAAGCCCAGCATCGAGGCGCAGCGGCGCTTGATGGCTCGATGGTCCTGCTCGACGATGTTGTTAAGGTAGCAGCGGTCTCGGACGACGACGGCTCTCCACCGTGGATCTTCCTGACTCAGCAGCCGCAACGGGCGGTGGCTGGCAGAATTGCCGTCCAGGTTGACCTTGCTCGGCCATCCGGGCGACTACTTTGACGCCACGGCGTTGCGGCAAAACGCCTGCGCCTCATCCATGCTGCGATCGCCACGAAGGACTAAGTCCACGGACTTGCCATGGCGATCAACGACCAGGTACAGGTAGTGCTTTCTGCCCCGCACGGACACAGCCGTCTCGTCCATTCGCCACGAGGGATCCACCGGCCGAGAGAATCGCGCCCACCGCTGTTCGTACTCAGGGACGTACCGCAGCACCCAGCGCATGATCGTCGTGTGCGACACGACAACGCCCCGCTCCGCCATCATGGCGACCAGGTTGCTATAGCTTAGTCGGCAGGTGATGTACCAGCTGACGCAGGGGTAAATGGTTTCGGCGGAAAAGCGACGCCGACGATAAATCAGGTCGCGAGCGGCAGCTCGGGCCATTGGGCACCTCCAGGGAAGGAGGGCCGGATTCTAGGGGGTGGCTCTCAATGCACCAGAGCCCAAATATACCATCGGATTTTGGCCCCTGCAGGCCGGTCCGCTGAACGTCATTTCAGGGCGCGTATTAAAGCCGAATGGACCGCGCGGAGCAACTGTCGTCACTGAGCTGGGCGCCCGGCTGCAACTACCCAATGCCCCTGTGCGACCGGCGCTAGCCTACTCTTGCGTTTGTTGGTCATCCTATCCGCAAGGGTTCCGCGTTCGATGAAATGGACAGAAGGTCTTAGACGGCCCGGCGTACCGGCAGCACTCTGTGCCGCGCTACTGTTCGGCGCCGGGACGCCCGTGGCAAAGCAACTGCTCGGTGGCATCAGCCCCTGGTTGTTGGCCGGCCTTCTATACCTGGGTTCTGGATTGGGCTTGACCCTCTACCGTGCAATGACAAAAGCACCTGCGGTCGACCTTCCCCGTACCGAAGTGCCCTGGTTCGCGGGAGCCATACTGTCGGGCGGAATCCTGGCACCGCTCCTCCTGATGGCCGGCCTCACCCGGATGCCCGCCACGGGCGCTTCGCTGTTGCTCAATGCAGAGGGCGTGTTCACGACACTGCTTGCCTGGTTCGTGTTCAAGGAAAACTTTGACCGGCGAATTGCCCTCGGCATGGTCGCGATCCTCGCGGGCGTTGCCGCGCTGAGCTGGCCGGGCAAGGTGGGCATCTCCAGCCTCTGGCCCTCGCTGGCGATACTGGGCGCCTGTTTCCTCTGGGGCGTGGACAACAACCTCACGCGCAAAGTGTCCCTGACGGACGCGACCTGGATCGCCTCCGTCAAAGGCCTAGTTTCGGGCACCGTCAATCTGTGTCTGGCATTCGGGATGGGTGCGGTGCTGCCATCGATTGCGCAAACTGCAGCGGCCCTGGCCGTCGGTTTCCTGGCTTATGGTGTCAGCCTGACGCTGTTCGTGGTTGGACTGCGCCACCTGGGAACGGCTCGCACCGGAGCCTACTTTTCGATCGCCCCGTTTTTTGGTGCGCTGCTCGCGGTGCTACTAGGTGAGGGCGTGACGCCCGCGCTACTGATAGCCGGCGCCCTGATGGCGGTGGGAATCTGGCTTCATCTCACGGAGTTCCATGAGCACAAACATGCGCATGAAGCTCTCGCGCATGATCATGAGCATGTCCACGACGAACACCATCAGCATGAACACGCTCAGCCGGTCGCCCCAGGCACAAGGCATCGCCATCTACATGGACACGAAGCGCTGACGCATACGCATCGGCACTTTCCCGACGCACACCACACCCACGATCACCACGCCTAGCGGCGGCCTGCACCGCGGCTGACCCCGCGTTCCACCCGGATCATTGCAGGCGGTAAATCCAGATCGCCGCGGGCTTGCCAGGTGTTGCCCTGACGGCCAGGTACAGTCTGTCCAGCGACGGAACGAAAAGAGAAGTGCGCGCGCCTGACGGTGTGGCTTGGTGCGCAACCCGTCGATAGGTCGCGTCTTGCCGCTCCCACACGTCGATAAACCCCGAGCCGCAGCTGACGTAGATCCGGTGTCGTTTGGAGTCGGTAAAGACGTCATCGGCGTCGCCGCAGCTGTCCAACAGGGTCGTACGAGCGCCGGTAGTGGCGTTCATGGCGAGGAGCCGCGCCGGACTACGAGTTGCGAGCCAGACGTCCACTGCAGTTTCACCAACTGCCATCGGGTAGTTGTCGCGTAAGTCATGCAAGGGCCAGAACGTTGCCTGCCTGGCGGACTTGAGGTCAAGAACGGCCATCCCCTGGGCGTCCGGAACATTCACGATCACGTGGTCAGTTCCCGGCACAATCTGAAACCCCTCCGGATGGCCCTTGAACTTGATGTCGGCAATGAGGGCGCGTTTTCTCGGGTCGATGACCGCCAGTGCCCCGCTACCGTATCCCACGAGGACTCTCGCCGGTTCTTCAGTGACTCGGACGTTGTCGGCATCCTCGCCCAGGCGGATTTGGCCCCGGAACGAAAGATCATCGCCTCCGTAGATGCGGACCGTTCCATCTCCCCCGTTCGCCACGTAGAGCTCGTCCGTGGGCGCAACATAGCCAACGCCCTGGGGTTCGCTCAGGCCGGTCAGGGTTTTGAGCAGTCGCCCTTCCTTGAGGTCCACAACCCCGACACTGTCATTGCCCAACTCGGCGACAAACAATCGTTGACGCACAAGGTCAACGGTCAGGTGATCGATTCGGCCGCTCGCGTTTCCCAGCGGGATCGTGCGCTCCAGCACCAAGGTATCCGGTTCTGCGGCGAGCGCACCGCCCGTCAGCAACACGCACAGCACCGCCAACACCGGGCGGTACAGGGACTTCACTCCAAAGATTCCGATACCACCTTGAACTGTTTGCCCTTGACGAGTTCCACGCGGGCGACGGCATGCTTCTGGTGCATACGCGCCACGACGCTGACAGCGCGGTAGCCCGTCGATTCTTGTTCGGCCTTGTCGACCGCAGTGGCCAACGGCTTGGAGCCCTTGGCAACAGCGGCAGCTTGCGCTTTGGCGGCGGTCAGATCTTCGGCCTCGTCGATCGCTTCCGATTTGGCGATCTTGCCGCTGACGTGGTCAACGATCACTTCGGAGTACGCGCCACCCTTGGCGGTGTACACCGACAGCTGTAGATGACCTTCGTCAACTTCGAACTTGGCGGACAGAAGCGTGCCTTGCGCTGATGCAGCAGTCAGGCCTCGCTGCAAAGTTACGGTCGCGGCGGGAAGCGCCTTGAGCAGGTCAGCGCGATGAGCACCGTCCTCCGCGCTCGCTGCGGTGCTACCGATACCGACGGCGGCGATTAGTGCACAACTCAGACGTGTCTTATTCAACATGGCTTGTTCCCCCGATTGTTCTCAACTGATCCGTTGTCGTTCTTTGCGCTCAGCCACCTGGTCAGGGCCCGCGCTTTGAATTGGTGAGATCGAGCGCCATTCGAAGGTGCTTGGCGAGCACCACCGCATCATCGGTCGCCCAGAAGTGCATGAACAGCACATGCGGTGAGTCGTTCACCATATGGCTGTGAAGTGCCGTCACTTCGATGTTGTTGTCGCGCAGGCTCTTGAGCACCGAATTGACTTCCGAGCCCATCAACACGAAGTCGCCGGTTATAGCGGCTTTCCCGCCACCCAGGGGCTGAAAGTTGATAGCGATGGCCGTACCCAGTGACGGCGGAACAGCCATGCCGGCGTCCGTGATGGCCTCCAGGCGCGCGATCGAGAACTGGTACACGCCGCCGTTAGCCGTGCCCTTGGCGCTTAGAGCCGAATCAATCGCCGCCATGTCCAGATCTAAAGTTGGTGCGGGGCCGGCAGCAGGGATGCCGATCGGCGTGTGGCTCAAGGCGAGGCCAGCGCGCAGGGTCTCAGCCATTTTCACCGGATCGCCACGACCGCCGACGTGCATGTAGAAGACAGCGGGCGATGTACGTAGCAGGTGATTGTGGATTGCAGAAATCTCGACGCCACCCTCGATGAGTCGCTTCATCACTGGGCTGACCTCATCTTCGGTTAGCACCAGATCGCCCATCAGCATGGCATTGCCGTCCATCGGCATGAAGGCCACCCACGAGCCGAGCGCAAATGTCGGTTTGAGCTGCACGCCATCCACGGTGATCTTGAGGTCGGTGCGGGGTAGCCCCCACTTGTGCACGCCTCCCGGTTGAATTGCTCCGGGCTTGCCCAATGCCTGATCGACCTTGGTCCAGTCGATCTCGGCGGCGTCTGCACAGGTTGCGGTAGTTGCCAGCAAGACGAGGAATAGCGGAAGGGATCGGAACATCACGGGTCTCCTGGTGCATTGGGGCGGACATGGCTGGTGCTGACGACCAGAGCGTCGCAAGTAGCCGAACCGGATGCCCGAGCACCGGAACCGGAGGCTCTGCTGGCTACCAGCCAATCCTTGCTTAGTATAGGCTACTACAACTTCGTAGAGCGATATACATGACTCCAGAGAAGTGGCTGCTGCTGATCACCAATCTGCCGGGTGGCAACCAGACGCTGCGCATGCGCATCTGGCGCGCCCTCAAGGCGGCGGGTTCCGTCTCCCTGCGGGACGGCGTGTACCTGCTGCCCGCGTCGGAGTCTGCGCGGCGCGTGTTCGCTGAGCAGGTGCGCGAGCTGGAGTCCGGGGGTGGTAGTGCCCACGTGATTGCCTTCGAGAGTGGCTCGCGCGAACAGCGGAACGCTCTGGCTGCCCAATTCGACCGCACAGGCGACTACACGGAGGCGCTTACCGCCCTCAATACGCTGCGCCAGGCCTTGCCGAAGCTGGCCGAGGTCGATGCACGCCGGCGCCTTGCCGCGCTGCGGCGAGACCTGACGGCGCTCTTGGCTGTGGATTTCTTCGGCGGAGAGGCCCGCCGGCAGGCTGAGTCCGCGCTCGAGGAGCTCGCCCTGGCGCTGGATGCGCGCTACTCCCCCGATGAGCCGCACGCAGCACGGAAGAAGGTGCGAACGGTAGACGCCAAGCGCTACCGCGCCCGCACTTGGGCCACTCGCGAGCGACTGTGGATCGACCGGGTCTGCTCAGCCTGGCTCATCCGCCGCTTCATCGATCGCAAGGCGAAGTTCCTCTGGCTCAAGCGCATTGCCGACTGCCCGAAGGCGGCCGTCGGCTTCGATTTCGACGGCGCTGAATTCAGTCACGTCGGCGGCAAAGTTACGTTTGAAGTGCTGGTCCAGAGCTTTGGGCTGGAGACCGACGTGGGCCTTGCGGCGCTCGGCGCGGTCGTGCACTTCCTAGACGTCGGCGGCGTTCCCGTACCCGAGGCTGCGGGGCTGGCCGCCGTAGTCACCGGCGCCCGAGTACTGCACGCCGATGACGCCGCCCTTCTGGAAGCCGTGTCGCCGGTTCTGGACAGCCTGTATGCGGCTTTCTCGGCCACCAAGGCTTGAGCGATGGCTGCAGCGCCAGAGAGTCCGACTGACGCTCCGAAAGTAGTCGGCTTTCGTGAGGCCATAGGCTTCTGGTGCAAGCTGGGATTCATCAGCTTCGGCGGTCCAGCCGGGCAGATCGCGGTGATGCATCAGGAACTGGTCGTGCGGAGACGCTGGATCTCAGAGAAGCGCTTCCTTCACGCACTCAACTACTGCATGGTCCTGCCCGGCCCCGAGGCGCAGCAGCTCGCGACCTACATCGGCTGGCTGATGCATCGCACCTGGGGTGGCATCGTGGCGGGGGCGCTGTTTGTCCTCCCTTCACTGTTCATCCTCATAGGCCTGTCATGGATCTATATCGCCTATGGCCAGGTCCCGCTCGTGGCCGGCTTGTTCTACGGCATCAAGCCTGCGGTCATCGCCATCGTCGTGCAGGCGGCGCACCGGATCGGCTCGCGCACGCTCAACAGCTGGTTGCTCTGGCTGATCGCGGTCGCAGCGTTTCTGGCGATCGCCGCTCTGAATTTGCCGTTCCCGGCCATCATCGGTGCTGCCGCCTTGGTGGGAGTGATCGCGGGACGCGTTGCACCGGACTTACTGAAGCCCGGCAGCAACCACGGAACGGCCGCCAAGACATCGCTGCCCGCATTGATTGATGACGATACGCCGACACCGGCGCATGCCCTATTCCGTTGGTCCAGACTGCTGCGCGTTGCCCTCGTAGGACTCGGACTCTGGGCCGCGCCACTATTGTTACTGGGCGCTTCGTACGGCTGGAATCACACGCTGACTCAGATGGGCTGGTTCTTCACCAAGGCAGCGATGGTGACCTTCGGTGGTGCCTACGCCGTGTTACCCTACGTGTACCAGGGCGCTGTCACGCAGTTCGGCTGGCTGAGTCCCACGCAGATGATTGACGGCCTGGGACTCGGTGAGACCACGCCTGGACCGCTCATCATGGTCGTGGCCTTTGTGGGATTTGTGGGTGGCTATCTCAAGGCCTACCTGGGAGCGCAGAGTCTGTTCCTGGCCGGCGCCCTGGCGGCTATTGTCGTGACCTGGTTTACGTTCCTGCCGTCCTTTGTCTTCATCCTGGCAGGCGGCCCCATCGTCGAATCGACACACAACGACATCAAGTTCACGGCGCCCCTGACTGCGATCACCGCGGCCGTCGTGGGCGTGATTGCAAGTCTGGCGCTGTTCTTTGCCTACCACGTACTCTGGCCAGCCGGGAGGAGCGGACGATTCGACTGGATATCTGCAGCCATCGCCGCGGTTGCGGCCGTTGCGCTCATTCGCTACAAGCGCAACGTCATTCAGGTGATTGCAGGCTGCGCCCTGGTGGGCTATTTGGCGAAGACACTTCTCTATTGAGAAGTGGCTGCAGAACAAACCGTTGGGTCACCAGCAGGTCGTACGGCACCTGGGCCTTAGCCGCAAAATGCCCACCGCTGCTGGCGTAGCCCGTCACGGACACCCGCACAAAATACGGTGTCCTAACGAACTCGATACCCAAGAGTAGCTGCGAGGGCGCTTCGTAACTCACGCTTCCTGACCGCTGGGTCGATGCCAGCGTCGACTAGACGCCGGGCTTCCTGATGACGCGCTCTCGCCTTGCCTAGCGCAATGTCAGGGTAAATCCCCAAGGCAAGCGTCTTCTGCCTCCCGTTGAAGCGGTAGTTATAACGCCAGTACCGGCCACCGATCGGTGCGACAAGCAAGTACAAGCCACCGCCGTCAGAGAACTTTCGCGGCGAACGTAAAGGCTTGATGCTGCGAATCGCCGTGTCCGTCAGCAGCTGGCTTTTTGAGTTCTGGTGCATTAATGGTTGCCGCGCGAGAAGGGACTTCCGGCTACATTTTCCGGCTCATGCCAGGCCGATGGCGCGCTGCCACATCTGTTTCAGCGAAGTGCCGTCGCGCGGGTAACTGCGACCGAACAAAAACTGCCGTTTGCGTATGCGGTGTGCCAGCTCTATGCCTCCCAGGGTAATCACCGCAGTTCTGAACGACTTCAGGCCAAGCATCGAAGCGCAGCGGCGCTTGATTGCGCGATGGTCCTGCTCGACGATGTTGTTGAGGTATCGGCGCGCTCGGACCTCGACGGACCGCCAGCGATAGTCCTCGTCCCCCAGTAGTCGCAAACCTCGGTGGGTCGCGGCGTTACCGTCGACGTTGATCTTGGTGGGCCACGAGACTCCTTCAGACGCGACAGCCTTGCGGAAAAACGCTTGCGCCGACTCCAAACTGCGATCGCGACATAGCAAGGAATGAACCGATTTTCCGTTGCGATCGACCGCCCGATAGAGGTAGTGCCGCCCTCCTCGAACGGACACTGCCGTCTCATCCATCCGCCAGGATGGATTAACCGGCCGCGCAAATCGAGCCCACCGGAATTGGTATTCCGGCACGTAGCGCAGTACCCAGCGCATAATCGTCGTATGGGAGACGGCGACCCCGCGTTCGGCCATCATGGCAACCAGATCGCGGTAACTCAGCCGGTACGTGATGTACCAACGGACGCACAGCTCGATGATTTCAGGGGTGTAGCGACGCCGGCGGTAGATGGGGTCGCGGATGGCGGCTTGGGGCATTCAGGATCTCCTAAAAAGACCCGGATAGCAGATTCCGCCGTTAACGCACCAGAACCCAAAAATACCAGCAGTTTCGTGAGTCACTACGAGAGCATACGAGACCGCATGAGAATAAAAAACCCTAGGAATGAAGGGTTTTTCAGCGATTCTGAGACCATCTGAGGTCTCGTGAAATCGATAATTGGCGGAGAGAGAGGGATTCGAACCCTCGAAGGGCTTTTGACCCTTACGCCCTTAGCAGGGGCGCGCCTTCGACCACTCGGCCATCTCTCCGTCTTTACCTAAAACACTATATAAATCAAGATTTTACAGCGTCATAGGCGCTGCGATACGGGCAGGGGCGCCATGATACTGGCGGGCCGGAGGAAGGTAAAGGCGGAGAGTCGGCACGCTTGCTGGCGCCCCGCGCTCAGGGCGCGATCGCGACAGGGCTTTCGCCGGTGTCCGGCTCTTCAGGCCTGCTGCGTCCGGAAATTTCTTCGCGTTGTACGGATACCGTGCGCGGCGCAGTGACGCCGAGACGCACCTGGGTGCCTTTGACGCGCAGCACCGTGATGGTGACATCCTCACCGATCATCACGGATTCGCCCACTCGACGGGTGAGAATCAACATCGCTCCAACCTCCGGACTGCGGATCACCCCAAACCGTCAGTCATCGCATCGAAGTTACGCCGCGCAGAATCAACCAGCAAGTTTTCCACGCACTCGCGGCAGCACCGTCGCCAGGGCCGCTTCAAGCGCCGCGGGGTTGTTGCCGCCGGCCTGCGCAAAATCCGGACGGCCGCCGCCCTTGCCACCCACTAAGGTCGCAATCGCGCCGACAAGTTCCCCTGCCTTGATGAGTGCGACGCGATCGGGCGTGACGCCCGCGACCAGCAGCACCTTGTCAGGCGATTCGACCGCGGCCAGGACAACAATCGCAGAGCCGAGGCGGCTCTTGAGTTGATCGACCGCCGAGCGCAATGAATTGCTGTCGGCGCCCTCAACGCGCGCGGCGATGACTTTGGTGCCCTGTACATCGACGGCGCCGGCGGCCAGATCAGTGCCCTGGCCCGAGGCCAGTTTGTCTTTGAGCGCGCGAATTTCGCGCTCCTGCGCACGGATGCGCTCGAGCGATTCACGCACCTTGTCGGCGACATCATCGCGCGAGCCACGCACGAGACTGGCGACATCGCGCAGCAGTGCTTCACTGCGCGCGCCGTAGTCGAGCGCGCCCTCACCGGTCAGCGCTTCAATGCGGCGCACACCGGCGGCCACGCCCGATTCGCTGACGATGCGCAGCAGGCCAATGTCGCCCGTGCGGCTGACGTGCGTGCCACCGCACAACTCGACCGAGAAGTCACCGAAGGAGAGCACCCGCACTTCGCTCTCATATTTCTCGCCGAACAGCGCCATGGCGCCGGCGGCCACCGCAGCGTCGTAGGCCATCAGGCGTGTCTGGGCCTCGGCGTTGGCGCGAATCTCGGCATTGACCAGTCGCTCGATGCCGGCGAGTTCTTCACTGCTCACGGCCTGGAAATGCGCGAAGTCGAAACGCAGGCGATCGGGCGCGACCAGCGAGCCCTTCTGCGTGACATGGGTGCCCAGCACCTTGCGCAGCGCGGCGTGCAGCAGGTGCGTCGCTGAGTGATTGAGCCGGATCGCAGCGCGGCGCGCACCATCAACCTGGGCGTGCAGTGCGTCGTCGACCCTCAGCGTGCCACTCGCCAGCTGGCCACGATGCAGAAAGGCCTGGCCGCTCTTTTGCGTATCGCTGACCTGGAAGCGTGCGGCACTGACTCCGGCGGTACTGCTGGCGGCGACGGACAACACTCCGCTATCACCGACCTGGCCGCCGGATTCGGCATAGAAGGGCGTGCGCGCCAGCACCACCTCGCCATTCTCACCCGCGTGCAGCGCCGGCACGGCAACCCCGTCGCGCAGCAGTGCCACCACCGTGCTCTCGCATTCCAGCGTCTGGTAGCCGGCAAACTCGGTGCGCGCATCGATGCCCGCCGTAGCGCGCTGATCGACACTGAATTTGCTGGCGCCACGCGCGCGCGCGCGTTGCAATTCCATCGCCTGCTCGTAGCCGGCCATGTCGACCTGAATGCCGCGCTCGCGGGCGACGTCGGCAGTGAGATCGGGCGGAAAACCGTAGGTGTCATGCAGCTTGAATACGACCTCACCCGAAAGCTGCTTGTGCTGGGTGCCAAATTCCGCTTCCAGCAGCGCCATGCCCTTGGCGAGCGTCAGTGAAAACTGCGCCTCTTCGGCCTTGAGCACGCGCTCAATCTGCGCCACGCGCTCGACCAGTTCCGGATAAGCCCCGCCCATCACCCGCGCCAGCACCGGCACCAGTTTGTAGAAAAACGCCTGCTCCTGCCCGAGCTGGTAACCGTGACGGATCGCGCGGCGCACGATCCGGCGCAGCACATAGCCGCGGCCTTCGTTGGAAGGTACCACGCCATCGCTCACCAGGAAGGCGCAGGCGCGGATGTGATCGGCGATCACGCGCAGCGAGGGCGAGGCCAGATCCTGCGCGCCGGTCACTTTGGCGGCAGCACCGATCAGATCGCGGAACAGATCGATATCGTAGTTGGAATGTACGCCCTGCATGACCGCGGCCAGGCGTTCCAGGCCCGCACCGGTATCGACCGAAGGTTTGGGGAGCGGTGTGAGTTTGCCGTCGCTTGAGCGTTCATATTGCATGAACACCAGATTCCAGATCTCGACATAGCGATCGCCGTCTTCATCGGGCGAGCCGGGTGGACCGCCGGCGATCTCGGGGCCATGATCGTAGAAAATTTCGCTGCAGGGGCCACAGGGGCCGGTGTCGCCCATGGCCCAGAAATTCGATTTCTCACCCAGGCGCGTGATGCGACTGGGATCTACGCCCGCTTCGCTCACCCACAACGCCGCGGCCTCGTCGTCGTCCTTGTACACCGTGACATACAGGCGCGCCGGATCGAGATGTAGCGTGCCGGTGACGAATTCCCAGGCGAAACGTATCGCGTCGCGCTTGAAATAATCGCCGAAAGAGAAATTGCCGAGCATCTCGAAAAAGGTGTGATGACGCGTGGTGTAGCCCACGTTCTCGAGATCGTTGTGCTTGCCCCCGGCACGCACGCAGCGCTGGCTGGTGACCGCGCGGTTGTAGGCGCGCTTTTCCTTGCCCAGGAACAGATCCTTGAACTGCACCATGCCGGCGTTGGTGAACAGCAGCGTGGGGTCGTTCCCCGGCACCAGTGACGCCGAGGGCACGATGGTGTGGCCGCGTTCACGGAAAAACTCGAGGAAGGCTCGTCGTACGTGGTCTGCTTTCATGAATCGAGGTCTAGGTCGGGTCCGATGGCGGTGCGGATATGATCGTTGGAAAAGCCCCGGTATTGCAAAAATCTGGCCTGGCGGCTTTTCTCGGCCCAGTCTTCGGGCGCCTCGGGGCCAAAGCGTCGGCGGCGCACGTCGCGCGCCAGGGCCAGCCAATCGGGGCCGGCAGCAACGGCCTCGTCGGCCAGCGTAGAGTCCACATCCAGATCGCCCAGCTCGCGCCGGATGCGCGCCGGGCCCTGGCCACGGCCAGCGCGATAGGCCACGAAATGCATGGCGAAGCGCGCGTCATCGAGTACCCGGCGCTCGAGCAGAGAGGCGATGAGGGTTGCCACCGTAGGCTCATCGTAGCCGCGTTCGCGCAGGCGCCCGGCCAGCTCGGCGCTGCCAAAATCGCGGCGCGCCAACAGCGTCACCGCCGCGAGTTCCGCGGCCGCGACATCGTCGGGTTGCGAGACTGTGCGGCGCCCTTTAGGCGCTCTTTTCCTGAAGCTCGACACGCGGCTTGACGGGCAACAGCTTGGCGCGAATCTGCGCTTCGATATCGTCGGCCAGGTCTTTGCGACCCTTGAGGAACTCGCGGGTGTTGTCTTTGCCCTGGCCGATGCGCTCGCCTTTGTAGCTGTACCAGGCGCCCGACTTCTCGATGATGCCGTTGTTGGAGCCGATCTCGATCAGCTCGCCCAGGTGCGAGATGCCGGCGCCGTACATGATCTCGAACTCGGCCTCGCGAAACGGCGGCGCAACCTTGTTCTTGACCACTTTGACGCGCGTCTGATTGCCCACCACCTCTTCGCCATTCTTGATGGCGCCGATGCGGCGGATGTCGAGACGCACCGAGGCGTAGAACTTGAGGGCATTGCCGCCAGTGGTGGTTTCGGGGCTGCCGAACATGACGCCGATCTTCATGCGGATCTGGTTGATGAAGATGACCATGGTGTTGGAGCGTTTGATGTTGCCGGTGAGCTTGCGCAGCGCCTGGCTCATGAGGCGCGCGTGCAGACCGAGCTGCATTTCGCCCATTTCACCCTCGATTTCAGCCTTGGGCGTGAGCGCCGCGACCGAATCGATGACCACCACGTCGACGGCGCCGGAGCGCACCAGCATGTCGGTGATCTCAAGGGCCTGCTCGCCGTTGTCGGGCTGCGAGACCAGCAGCTCTTTGATATTGACACCCAGCTTCTCGGCGTAAGAGGGGTCGAGCGCATGCTCGGCATCGACAAACGCGGCGGTGCCGCCCAGCTTTTGCACCTCGGCGATGACCGCCAGGGTGAGCGTGGTTTTGCCGGAGGATTCCGGGCCGTAGATCTCGACTACACGGCCGCGCGGCAGCCCGCCGATGCCTAGGGCGATATCGAGCCCAAGAGAGCCGGTGGGCACGGATTCGACGTCCCAGATTGCGGGGGCATCGCCCAGGCGCATGACTGATCCCTTGCCAAACTGTTTTTCGATCTGCCCGAGTGCGGCGGCCAGCGCCTTCTTGCGATTGTCGTCCATGCCGTTAAAAACCTCTGGTGGTGTGCGGGTAATTATCCCACATCGCGCCGCCAAGGCGGGTCGCAAAAGGCACGTGGGTGCAAAGATATTCAGCTATTTGAAGTGCCGGCCGCGGCGCTGATCAACTCCAGCGCCCGCTGCACGGCCGCGAGGCGTACGGCCGCGCGATCGCCCGGAAACTGCTGCGATTCGGTGTGCACCGCGCCCAGCGCCGGGCGAGCCAGCGCAAACCATACCAGGCCCACCGGTTTGTCCGGGGTACCCCCCTCTGGCCCGGCGACGCCACTGACGGCCACGGCCAGATCGGCCCCACTCACCCGCAGCGCGCCGGCAGCCATTTCAGCGACCACGGCTGCGCTCACCGCACCCTGGGCCTCCAGCGTCACGGCACTGACCTCCAGGTCCTGCTGCTTGGCAAGATTGGAATAGGTGACGTAGCCGCGCTCGAACCACTGCGAGCTGCCCGGCACATCCGTCAGGGCCGCCGCCACGCCCCCGCCGCTGCAGGATTCGGCCGTCACTACCCGCCAGCGCGCAGCCAGCAGCTTCCGGCCCGCCTGTTCAGCCAACATTCGGACCCGTGCCGCATTGGGGCTTTCTGGCATGGACCTAGTATCGCAAGGTATGTCGCTGGATGCGCACTGATTGCCGACGGGGTGTCTGCCCTCCATGCCCGCCGTCCCGACCACCCTGCCGAGCAGCCTTGCTCCTGGAAGTGGGCGAGCGCAGCGCCGCACCGGTGCGCGAAGTCGTTGACTAAAGCGTGCCGGATCTCCTGAGCAGAACCGAGCACGAGAAGTTGAGCACTGCAGTGAACAGCGCGACAGTGACTGGAGGGAAGCGATTACACAGCTTGAATCACAGGCTCGTGAGCATGTATGGCAATTTGATTTATGAACCGCTGCGCGCGACTGTCCGAGATTGCCGACAGCTCACTGTTAAATCGTCATGTCGGCTGGCAAAGACACATGGATTCGTGTGCATCGACGCTCTAGGCTCCTCGCTGCGTTACATAGCGGAGGAACACAAAATGCAAAGATCCTTAATGAGATTGCTCATAATTGTCATGACCACCATCGGCACCGGCTGCTTCACGCAGCAGGCAATGGCCTATCCGAGTGGCATCAGCGGTTACTCGGGCAAGACCGCGGGCGCGACCTGCAACAGTTGTCATTTCGGCGGACTTCAGCCAACAGTTGCTTTGAGCGGGCCGACCTCGGTCACTTCCGGCTCCACCAATACTTATACTTTGACCGTAACCGGCGGCAGTCAAATCGGCGGCGGCCTGGACGTGGCAGCTGGCGGTGGAGCTCTCGCTGTTCTCGACTTCGTCTACACGAAACTGATGAATACTGAGCTGACGCTTGCTCAGCCCAAGGCGGTCGACGCGAACGGTGCTGTGGCATGGTCGTTCAGCTGGACTGCGCCAATGGTCTCGGCCAGCACAAATTACACACTCTACGGTGACGGTGGCTCCTTCAACCTTGACGGCGGCACCAGCGGTGATATGAGTAACACCACCACCCTGACCGTCAACGTCGGGAGCGCAGTCGTGAACCAGCCGCCGGTAGCGAACGCCGGTGGACCCTATCAAGGTGTAGTTGCGCAGGCCATTCAATTCGACGGTTCTGGATCCACCGATCCAGAGAACAGTATCGCGACCTACGCCTGGGACTTTGGCGATGGCTCGATGGGCACCGCTGTGAACCCGACTCATGCATACGCGTCCGCCGGCACGTTCATCGTAAAGCTCACAGTTGCTGACACCGGCGGGTTGTCCAATACCGCCCAGACCACAGCCAACATCTTTGCGGGCGCCACTCCCACAATCATCAAGTTCACCGCGCCGAGACGAGTGCGCTTGAGCGCGGGAAATAACACCGCCACCAGCTGCTCGGTTGTTGCGACGGTCAATGGGGTAGCTTCCGGATCCGCAGTGAGCGCAACGGCATATCTTAAGAAGAACGGAGCCCCCTATGCGAATCAGGTCATCTCCCTCGTCTCGGGAAGCAACACAACAGCGACGTTGCCTTGCCCAGTTAGCTCCGCTGACGCACCTTTGATCACCTGGGATGCGAATGTGGTAGCGAATGGCGTGTCTTCTCAGACGGTGGAGAAGATCACGAAGGTCATTGTCCGATAGCATCTAGCAGTCCGGCAAGAATGAGGATGGGGTGGCTCCGCCCCATCCTCACTCGGGGCATGCGGACTGCTCAAGGACAGCGAACTGCGATTGACCCGAGGCCGGCTGCTACATGACTCTCGGAGGCTGACGTTGTGCTGTCTGCGGTGCACCAGGCCAATATCGGCGAGTCCCGTGAGACCGGATCGTGTTGCAGCGCACGCGCCATTCGAACTCACGCGCAAACACCGCCCAAGCGCACAGGTACGCGTCCTCCATGACCTGGACATCCCAGCGAAGGCCTGCCCAGACGGGACACCAGTCGTCTTGCTCGCGCACGTCGAAGCAACGCAGAATATGTGGCCCACTTGTCACAAGCTCAAACCAAGGCTGGATTCATGATTCGCCCGCGCAAACATGGCCTGGACCTGCCGAGGAACGTCCGCTTCCGGCACGGTGCCTTTCGCTGCGTCAGGTGACGGACCGGACCATCGGCGATCATTGGTGCCTCAAGGAATCGGTGGCAGACGAGTGGAGCTTTGGACGGGCCAAGCTGGTTTTGGACAAATAGAAAGAAAATGCTGGGAAAACAAGGGGGCGCCGAACATACGCCGGTAATGCAGCAGTATCTGCGCATCAAGGCGCAGCATCCGCATACGCTGCTGTTCTATCGCATGGGCGATTTCTACGAGATGTTCTTTGACGATGCCCGGCGCGCCGCCACCCTGCTCGACATCGCCCTGACCGCGCGGGGCCAGTCGGCCGGCGAGCCCATCCCGATGGCCGGCGTGCCCGTGCACAGCGTCGAGGGGTACCTGGCCAAGCTGCTGCGACGCGGGGAATCGGTGGCGATCTGCGAGCAGATCGGCGACCCGGCGAAATCCAAGGGACCGGTGGAGCGCCAGGTGGTGCGCGTGGTGACGCCCGGCACCGTGACCGACGATGCACTGCTCGATCGGCGCCGCGACACTCTGCTCGCTGCAGCGCTCTATGACGCGGCCAGCGAACGCTTCGGACTGGCCTGGCTGGAACTGGCCTCGGGCCGCTTCACGGTGCTGGAATCGCAGGGGCCGGCCGTGCTCGCCGCCGAACTCGAGCGGCTGCGCCCGGCGGAGCTGCTGTTGCGCGAGGATCAGGCCGGCACGCTCAAGCCCTGGTGTGGCGCCGCGCTGCTGCGCGAGCGAGCGCCCTGGCATTACGACCTGGCCGCCGCCTCGCGAGCCCTCACCGATCAGCTCGGCACGCTGGATCTGCGCGGCTTCGGCGTCGATGAGCTGCCGCTGGCCATCGCCGCGGCCGGCGCCCTGCTGCAATACGTGCGTGATACGCAGCGCACCGCCCTGCCCCATGTGCGTGCACTGCAGGTCGAAGAACACGGCGAGGCGCTGGCGCTCGATGCCGCCACGCGCCGCAATCTCGAGCTCGATCACAGCCTCACCGGCAATGAAGACGCGACCTTGCTGGCGATACTCGATGCCACCGCCACGGGCATGGGCGCGCGCACGCTGCGCCGCTGGCTGGGCCGCCCGATCAGCAATCGCGGCGTGCTGCGCGGGCGTTACCAGGCCATCGGCGCGCTGCTGCCCTCACGCGCCTTCGAACCGTTGGCCGCGATGCTGCGCGGCATTGGCGATCTGGAACGCATCCTGGCGCGCATCGCGCTGCGCAGCGCCCGGCCACGGGATCTGGTGCAACTGCGCGCCGCGCTGGCCGCCTTGCCACCGCTGCGTAGCGCGATCGCACAGCTTGATTCGCCATTGCTGCGCGAATTGCATACTGCCACGAACGATCACGCTCACGAGCACTCGCTGTTGCAGGCCGCCATTGCCAGCGAGCCGGCCACCTTCCTGCGCGACGGCGGAGTCATCGCCGCGGGTTTCGATGCCGAGCTGGACGAACTGCGCCGCATCAGTACGCACACCGACGATTTCCTGCTGGAGCTCGAGCAGCGTGAGCGCGAACGCACCGGCATCGCCAGTCTCAAGCTCGGCTACAACCGCGTGCAGGGGTTCTTTATCGAGATCGCCCGTGCCCAGGCCGATAAAGTGCCGGCCGATTACCTGCGCCGGCAGACGGTGAAATCGGCCGAGCGCTTCATCACGCCGGAACTCAAGGGCTTTGAGGATCGCGTGCTCGGCGCACGCGAGCGCGCGCTGGCGCGCGAAAAGCAGATCTATGAGGAACTGCTCACGCAGCTGATCGATGGCCTGGGCCCGCTGCAGGCCACCGCCATGGCGCTGGCCGAGATCGATGCACTGGGTTCGCTGGCCGATCGCGCCGCGAGCCTCAACTGGAGTGAGGCTGAGCTCGTGGACGAACCGTGCCTCCGTTTGGTGGGCGCGCGCCACCCGGTAGTCGAGCGTTACAGCGAGGCGCCGTTCGTGCCCAACGATCTGGACATGCACGCGCGCCGCCGCATGCTGATCGTCACCGGCCCCAACATGGGCGGCAAATCCACCTACATGCGCCAGGTTGCGCTGATCGCGGTGCTGGCGCATATCGGCAGCTACGTGCCGGCCGCGGAAGCCACGATCGGCCCGCTCGATCGCATCTACACGCGCATTGGCGCCGGCGATGATCTGGCCGGTGGCCGCTCCACGTTCATGGTCGAGATGACCGAGACCGCCAACATCCTGCACAACGCCACCGAGCGCAGCCTGGTGCTCATGGACGAGATCGGTCGCGGCACCAGCACTTTCGATGGCCTGTCGCTCGCCTGGGCCGTGGCCCGCCACCTCGCCACCGAAGTGCGCGCCTTCACGCTGTTCGCCACGCACTACTTTGAACTTACGGCACTGGCCGCAGAAATTGATTCCTGCGCGAATGCGCACCTGGATGCCACCGAACACGGCGACTCGCTGGTCTTTCTGCACGCGGTCAAGGACGGCCCCGCCAATCGCAGCTACGGACTCAGCGTCGCCGCGCTGGCCGGTGTGCCGCGCGAAGTGATAGCGCGGGCGCGCGAATACCTCAGCGTGCTGGAAAGCACCCGCGACGGCGGCTCGCTGCACCAGAGCGCGCCCACCGCCAACCGCCAGGCGGAACTGCCGCTGTTCGCGCCGCCCGAGCTGAGCGCCGTGGAGCAGCGACTGTCACAGATCAACGCGGACGAACTCACGCCGCGCGAAGCGCTGGAGCTGGTTTACGAACTGTCGCGACTGCAGCTGGCCGCAAGATCGGCATCGTAACCGACCGGGTTTGACCCCAGGCCTCCATTGGTGAGCGGCCGCTTTCGGGCGGTCTCATCTGCCGACTCACCTGGTTGAAGAACGAAGCCCAGTTGGCCGACGTCAGAATAGGCAGTTGCGCTGAATCGGCCCCGGGAAATCAACTGGGGTTATTGGCCTGCAGGAACGCCACCAGCGCTTCCAGCGCCTGCAGCCTGGTGGCACTCCGTGACAGCCAGTGATCTTCCTTTTTCAGATCTACCATCGTGACGTTCTTGTGCACCCGTGTCAGCGCCTCGGCCATGAGTTTTGATTGTTCGTAAGACACAACCGTGTCGTCATGGCCGTGAATCAGCAACACCGGCGCCGTGATGGCGGCCACGTGGGCCAGCGGCGACAATTCCTCGAGCGCAACATCGCCAGGCCCGGAAACGCCGAGGAAGCGCTGCCAATACTGCTGCTCGGGGCTGTTACGGGCATCGTTCTCCGACTTGACGTGCCTGAGAAAGCGGCCCAGATCAGAGATCCCCGCTATCGCCGCGGCACAACGGTAGACAGTCGGTTCCAGCGCGGCCCCGGCAAGGGCGGCATAGCCGCCATAACTTGCGCCAACAATGCACACTCGTTTTGGATCGACCAGCCCCTTGCCCGCAAGGAAGCGCACTCCATCGGAGAGGTCAGTCTGCATTTTTCGACCCCACTGTCCATAACCGGCGGCAACGAATCCCGGCGATAGCGAGGAACCCCGGAAATTTGGCCGCAGCACCGCATAGCCCTGCGAAGCCAACGCCTGCGACAGCCAATCGAACTCAGCCGTGTCCCTCGATTCCGGGCCGCCATGCGGCAAAACTACCAACGGCAGGTCCTTTGCCTCACGACCGGGCGGTAACGTCAAGTACGCCGGAATTACCAGTCCGTCGCCAGCGGGATAGTCAAGCGGTTGCACCTCGGCAATACTGGCAAGGTCCCGGTAGACAGTACCGATCGGAACAACTTTGACGCGCTCGAGATCCACATGCACATAGCGCAGTCCGGCGCCCGGAGTCTGTAGCAGCACGATGAGCTTGAGCTGGTCGTCGCTCCACGAAATCAGCCGGGGGTGCATCTGTGCGACCGCCTGATGGACCGTTTCCCAAGCCTTGCTGATCTTCGGATCGAAAAACCTGTAGCGCGGGAAATCTTCGCCAATCGCCACGCCAATGATGCGATCCGAAAGACGATCGCGAATCACCGTGGAGTATTGCTCACTGTCAGGCACCGGTCCGGCCAGCGTACCGTCCGCGAGCGAAAGGCTCTGCCATAGCGCATGGCCATCGATCGTGGTGTTGACCCATATACTGTTGCCATCGGGGGCAATGCCCTCGATCCACGGGTACTCGAGCGCCGACTTTCCGGCCAGGGCCGCGCGCTGCGTGCCGGCGCTGCCCAACTTGATCGACCATTCGCCGCTGAGGTCGGAGTGCGTCTCAGCAGCCACGACGCCCCCGTCCCGATCCAGCAGCCAGGTGCTCGAGCCCGGCTCCCCACGATTGACCACCGTGCCCGCACGAGCAGCGAGGGAAATTCTGAACAGGGTCGGCACTACCCACACCGTGTCCCCAAGGGAGATCGACGGGGCACTGGAGGCCCCGATGACGTACACGAATGTCTTGTTACCAACCTGTCGTGCCCGTGGTGGAGCCACAACGAACCCATAGGCGTGCCCGCCTTCCGACATGTCGAAAGGCATATTCATCAGGTCGCGAATCTTCCCGGTCGACACCTGAAAGGTGTACTGCTGCATATATTCCTGCCGGCCCGACCATGGCGCGTCTGCAAGCAAGGCGGTCGACGAGGCGTTGACCAGCAGATTGTCATCATCCGCCCAGCTGATGGCCCGCACTTTTTGCGTTCCGGAACTCACTGCCGCCAACTGGTGCAGATCCGATACCGCCGAGACGATGACTGCGGTTTCTTCATTCGCCGTGGTGGTCGCAAACGCAAATCGCGTGCCGTCGGGTGACAGCGCGACGTGTTCCATGAACGGCAGCCGGCCATAGACAGCCAGCGGCGCCGTCGACGTCGCAGCGACGGCCGCTGGCGCCAGGGCAAACAGGGCCATAAGCAACAGGCTTGGCGCTGGCAGGCAAGTGCGGGATCGGTGCCGGGTCTCCATGCTCGCTAGTCTACCTACACCTGGCCCGTGCGAATGCACAGGCGCAACGGGGAATACCCTGATGGTCGAAGGGTCGTTTCTGTGCCTATCATTCACCACGTGAACCGCAAGAGGATCTGACATGCAGCTTCCATACGACACGACCATCGTGGTAACCGACGGGCAAAAGCTGCGGCTGTTCCGCAATACCGGCACCGAATTGCATATGGCGCTGACGGAGCTGCCGCGCCCGGACGTGCACGGCGATGAAGAAGGCGCCGGTCGGCACCAGCACACAGGGCAGGACAACAAGGACCAGCGGCGGCTGCAGGATCGGAGTCTGGACAAGGACCACCAGGAAGCCAGCTTCGAGTCGGCCGTTGCCAAGTGGCTGAACCATGAGATCGCCACCGGTAAGATCGGCCCCCTCTGCATCATCGCACCACCCCGCGCGCTGGGCGAACTGCGCCTGCACTACGGCGAGGCTCTGAAAAAGAAACTGGTGGGCGAATTGGCGAAGGAACACACCCACGACGCGGTGCACTTCCTGGAGCAGGCGCTCAAGAACGGCTGAGGAAGTCTCGGCGCGCTGGGCAGCAGCGCGCGTCTTCGGCAAACACTGGACGGCACCGCTGGATTTTGGCATGACAATGCCAGATGGAACGCGGCTGCTTGGCAGTCACAAAACGTGGCGGGGGCTCATTACCGCCACCGTCGCCTGCGGCCTGACAGCGCAACTCCTCGCACTCGGGTTCGCATTCGGTGCAGCATTTGCAGGTTTGGCAATTCTTGGGGACGCCTCGTCAAGCTTCGTCAAGCGCCGCTTGCGGCGCCCACCCGGCGCCGAAGTACCAGGCATCGATCAGATCCCGGAATCGCTCCTGCCGCTGCTCGCATTGCAACGCCCACTGGGACTCGGGCTCGTCGAAATTCTTGTAATCACCGCTGCCTTTGCCGTGTTAGACATCGCTACGACGAAACTGCGCCATCTATAACCACGTCGTCACGATCGGCGTGCCTATGCGGATCAATGCCGGCCCGGCCGAGCGCGATGTGGCCAAACGAGGATTGCACGATGATCGGGGTGGCCTGGGTGGGAGTGGCGTTGGTCATTCGGGCAGGTTCATTTTGCGCAGGAAGGCTTTGAAGCGCGGATCCGTCTTGAGACCGCTCATGAGCCAATCGCCTTTGATCTGGAACAGCCAGGGGTCCTTTTGAGCATAGGCACGTTCGAGCCAATGCATGGCTTCATCCTTCTGGCTGCGAAACGCATAGACCTGCGCGACCTCAAGCGCGTTTCCGTCCGCCTGTTCTTTCTCCAAGGTTGCCAGCAACGCATCGGCAGCGGCCTTCCTGCCGAGCGCGTAATAAACCAGTGCCAGGCCGTGCTGTTTCCCGTCGTCGATCGTTTCCTGCTGCATTTCGCGCAACGCGCCAGCGCGGTCACCGCGCTTGAGGAATATGAAGCCCATGTTGTAATGCCCGTACGCATAAGTCGGGCGGATGTCCAGGGCGCGCCGCATCGCCGCCTCGGCCTCGCGCGAATATCCACGTAAATCCTGAATACCTGATTGATCCTGAAGCAGGTCGGCATTTAACGGATCCCGTTCAAGGGCGGACTTATTTTGCCGAATTGCATCGTCCAGACGGCCGAGTGCGGCAGAAAGCCGCGCCTCGCTGCTCAGCACCCGGGCGTTGCCTGGGGCGAGAGTCGCCGCCAGTCTGAGTTCCCGTTCTGCGCCAGCCCAATCCCAGTCATGCATGAAATGAATCCAGGCCATGTAGACGTGGGCCGCGACGTTATCAGGGCTCAGTTTTAGGGCTTTTGTTGCCGCGCGACGGGCCTGCGCAAAACCAGCAACCGGCGCCAGCGAGCCCACCAGCACCTGGTCAATGTAAGTGTGAGCAAGCTCGGCGGCCGCATCGGCGAATGTCGGGTCACGTTCAAGCGCGTGCTGAAACAGCGTCACAGCATCGTCAAACCCTTCCCTATCGATGCGATCCCAAGCGTGGCGTCCGCGAAGATACAACTCATACGCTTCGGCATTCTTCACGGTACCTTGTGAGCTCGGTTCATCGGAGGCTACGGTGAGCTGCAACTCCCGCACGACCGTGGCGGCAATGGCATCCTGAAGCTTGAGCACATCCCCGATGGGCCGGTCATAGGTCTCCGACCACTTGTGCGCTCCGGTTCGGGTATCGATAAGCTGCGCGGTAATTCGTACCTGGTCGCCGGAGTTGCGCACGCTGCCTTCCAGTACGTACGCTGCATTCAGCTTCGTGCCAATCGTTCGAAGGTCCTCATTTTTTCCTTTGAACTGGAACGAGGACGTGCGGCCAATAACCGTAAGGCCTGGGAGCTTCGCAAGTACATCGAGGATCTGCTCGGCCATCCCGTCACCGAAGTATTCCTGGTCGTGTTTCTCGCTCATGTCGGCGAAGGGCAGCACGGCGATGGATTTGTCGGAGATTGTCGCTGTGGGCGTCGCTGCGCTCGTCGGCTGTTCCGCCCTGACGTGTTTCGCGAGCCAGAACTTGTCGATGATCAGGTAGGCAAGCGCCATCGCGACTACAGCGGCCGAGCCTATGACCATCCGGCGCCATCGCCGTGTTGCCGCCAGGTAGTGAAGCGTGTGCGCTGCGGGTGCGGCGGCCGGTTCGGTGGCTGACCCGGGTGCCAGATAGCGATGCACGGCCTCGGCTAGTTTTGCGGCGGCCGACTCGATGCCTCCGGCTCCGACATCAATCCACTGCGATTCACTCAGGAAATATTCGAACGCTCGCGGCAACGCAGCCGAGTCGGTGCGCACGGCGATGATTCGCCGCCGTTTTGACGAGGCCCGCTCGATCTCCTTGCCGACATGGGCGGAGGTCACCGCGTGTTGCGAAAGAACCAGAACGAGGACCGTGGCCTCGTCGATCGCCCGGATGATTTCGTCAGCATAGAGCGCACCGGGGACCACATCGCGAGGGGCGATCCAGCACTTCAGGCCGGCGCCCTCGAGTGCGCCGACTACGGCGCCGGCCGCGCCCTTGTCCTGCGAGGCGTAGCTGATGAAGACGGTCGCACTGCTGGCGCCAGCCCTCTCCTCGCCACCGACTTCGGCCATGCTGGGTACCCCCTACCCGCCTTCCCGCATGGTCGCGGATGCTCAGAGGATTGGCAACCGGCGTGGCCTTCTGTGCCGCGAAGCGCCCGCTGCACGGGCGGGATTACAGCTCAGGCCGGCTTGCGCATTGCATCCAGTGCCGCGCGGGCGAGAAACCCGGATCGGGTCTCACCCTGCTTCCGGGCGTGGGCATCGACTGCGCGGAGAATACGCTGCGGCAGGGTGATGTTGATTCGTGCGGCCTTGTCGCCCAGCTCACTGGCGTCGACGTCGACGACGGCCCAGGTCCAGCCGCGATAGCTACGCTTCTTCTGCAGTTGATCAATCGATGTTGGTGCCGGAAACGGTTTGCCGTCGTCCAGCATCCCTTCAAGATGAAGCAAAATGGCCTCACGCGCATTGGTCAGCGCCTCATCCAACGTGTCACCCGCCGAAAAGCAGCCGGGCAGATCCGGGACGACGACCCCGAACGCATGTCTGGTGTCACCTTTCTCGATGGCAATCGGATATCGCATAGATCTACGTCCTCAATTCAAACCAGCCTGCTTGCGAATGGCCTGTACCAAGCCTCTGCCTAAATCCTTTTTAGGGATGCGGCACCGTGATCGTGCCAGGCTTGGTCGGATGCACAAACTGGTGGTGGCTACCGCGGGTACGCTGCAATCGCCAACCATCAGCCTGCAGCAGTCTGATTAGCTGGCGACTCTGCATCGTGTGTATTACACACACCGACAAGCCCCAGCGCCAATGGCAGCTTTGCGGCCCTCGGACCCGAGCAGCGGGCATGCACTAACGTTTGGCGACGCCGCGGCGGCACTTGAGGGGGTGGTTCGCCAAAGCGAATATCGTGGAGCGACGCGAACCACCCCCTCAAGTGCGGCCGTTGCGCCGCCAAACGCTACTGCAGGCGCTCACGCCCCGAAGTGCCCATGCTCCAGAAACTGCCCCGTTTCGAACGCCACCCGCGCTGAGAGCAGCATGCCCGTGTGACTCACCGGCAGCACGATGTGCGCCTTCGCCCCCGGCAAGCGCGTTTCCGACACCGCCACCGTGCCATCGTTGGCTTCCTGAAAATCGACCACCAGTCTGGCCAGGCCCAGCGGCTGATTGCCGGCGATGATGCCCAGCTCGCGTTCGTGCGGCCAGCTGCGTTCATGCGCATTGAGCAGCTCTTCGGTCATGGCATGACCCATGAGCGTGCGCCCGAACCGAAACCGACTCAGGGCGGTGGCGGCGTGGCTGGTCAGCGCGGGCGTGCCCAGGAAAACCACACGGCCGGGCGGCAGCTGCGGATGTTCCTGCAGGCAGCGCAGGATGGCGAGGCCACCCAGGCTGTGACCGACCAGATGCACGCGCGGCGCATCGAGCTCGCCTATGAACGCACTCAGGGCATCGCCGATCTCGGCCATGGTCAGCAAGGTCGAAGCGTAGTTGAAGGCGTGCCAGCGGAAGCCGCGCTCCTTCTCGATGCGCCGCCCCAATAAAAAAGCCTCGTGGCCGGAGAGCCAGAGGCCGTGCACGTACACGACGGCTGCGTTCATCAGCTCGTGGGGGGCGGCTGCCTGACGCGAATATGCAGTTCACGCAGCTGCTGCTCGCTGACCTCGGTGGGCGCGTCGGTGAGCGGGCAGGCTGCGGTCTGGGTCTTGGGGAAAGCGATAACGTCGCGGATGCTCTCGGCACCGGCCATCAGCATGGCCAGCCGATCGAGGCCGAAGGCGATGCCGCCGTGGGGCGGCGCACCGAAGCGCAGCGCATCGAGCAGGAAGCCAAACTTGAGCCTGGCTTCTTCAGCGCCGATGCCCAGCAGTTCGAACACTGTCGACTGCAGCTCCTGGCGAAAAATACGCACCGAGCCGCCGCCGATTTCCGAGCCATTGAGCACGCAATCATAAGCCTGCGCCAGCGCCGCGCCCGGGTTGGCCTTGAGCGCCTCCGGATCCGCATTCTTGGGCGAGGTGAAGGGATGGTGCACGGCCATCCAGCGGCGCGACTCCTCGTCGTATTCGAACATCGGGAAGTCGACGACCCACAGCGGCGCCCAACCCTCGGTGACGAGCTTGAGATCCTGCGCGACCTTGAGGCGCAGCGCGCCGAGCGCATCGTTGACCACCTTGGCGCGATCGGCGCCGAAGAAGATCAGGTCATTGTCGGCCGCGCCGGTGCGCTCGAGGATGCCGGCGATGGCCGCGTCATCGAGAAACTTCACGATCGGCGATTGCAGTCCGTCGCGGCCCTTGTTGCGCTCGTTGACCTTGATATAGGCCAGGCCGCGCGCGCCGTAGCGGGCGACGAAGGCCGTGTAGTCATCGATTTCCTTGCGCGTCAGCGCGCCGCCACCGGGCACGCGCAAGGCCGCGACGCGCCCCTGCGCATCGTTGGCGGGCTGCGCAAACACCTTGAAATCGCAGCCTTTGACCAGATCGGCGACGTCGACGAGTTCCAGTTTGACGCGCAGATCGGGTTTATCAGAGCCGTAGCGGCGCATGGCCTCGGCATAGCTCAGGCGCGGGAACGGATCTGGCAGCGAGAGCTTCATCACTTTGTGGAACAGCTGGCGCACCAGCCCTTCCATCAGCACCATGATCTGTTCCTGCGACAGGAACGAGGTCTCGACGTCGAGCTGGGTGAACTCGGGCTGGCGATCGGCGCGCAGGTCTTCGTCGCGGAAGCAGCGCACGATCTGGTAGTAGCGCTCAAAGCCGCCGATCATCAGCAGTTGCTTGAAGATCTGCGGTGACTGCGGCAGGGCAAAAAATTTGCCCGCGTGGGTGCGGCTGGGCACCAGATAATCGCGTGCACCTTCCGGCGTCGCCTTGGTGAGCATCGGTGTTTCGATGTCGATGAAATCGTGACTGTCCAGATAGTCACGCATCGCCCGCGTGATCGCATGGCGCTGGCGCAGCCGCTTGTTCATCACCTCACGGCGCAGGTCGAGGTAGCGGTAGCGCAGCCGCACCTCTTCACTGACCTGTTCATCGAGCTGAAAGGGCAGCGGATCGGCGCGATTGAGCAGCTCGACGGCGGTGGCAACAATCTCAATGCGCCCTGAGGCCAACTGCGCATTCACCGTGCCCACCGGCCGTTCGCGCACGCTGCCGGTGACGCGCACCACGAATTCATGGCGCAGTTTTTCGGCGACCGCGAATACTTCGCCGGCATCGGGGTTGCAGACGATCTGCACCAGCCCTTCGCGATCGCGCAGATCGACAAAGATCACGCCACCATGATCGCGCCGGCGATGCACCCAGCCGGCCACGCTGACGGTGGCGCCGATCAGGGCTTCATTCACTTGACCGCAGTAATGGCTACGCATGCTCGGCAAATCCGCAGCCCTCAGGGCTGCAACTGGCTGGTGGAAAGGCGCGCGATGTTACGGGCCGGGCCGGGTGGACGCAACCGGCGGCGCGTGTTCGTGGACCAC
>Ga0315268_10000449_pt1 | contig 48227 bp, 57 predicted proteins | sample C1_top_MG_FD_204535 | JGI IMG/M metagenome (GOLD analysis project Ga0315268, IMG submission 204535) | Sediment microbial communities from Yellowstone Lake, YNP, Wyoming, USA - C1_top | ecosystem: Environmental > Aquatic > Freshwater > Lake > Sediment | place: USA: Wyoming | collected 2017-08-01 | reverse complement strand
GAGCCTCTAGACCTTTTCTCTCATCTATGTCAAACATCAAGTTCATATTCTGAATCGCCTGCCCCGATGCTCCCTTTATGAGATTATCTATGGTCGAAACCACCACCAGCCTGTTGCTCTTTGTGTCCGGCTCCAGCCCGATATCACAATAGTTAGACCCAACGACGAAGTTCACCTGCGGCAGGTCCTCGCGCACGCGCACGAAGCGCTCGTTTCCGTAAAATTTGCGATACAAATCCAGCAAAGTATCTTTGGTCATCGTCTTTCTCAAAAACACGTGCGCTGTGCTCAATATGCCGCGCACGATGGGTACGAGGTGGGGGGTGAAACCTACTTTGACAGGCCGCCCCGCAAGCTTGCTCAGCTCCTGCGCTATCTCAGGAGCGTGACGATGGTTGGTCGCCGCATACGCACGCATGTTTGCACCGCAGACTGGATGATGGGTGACCTCGCTCGGCGCAGCTCCGACCCCAGAGGTGCCGCTCTTGGCGTCGATAATCATGTGATCAAGGTCAACTAAACCGCCCTTCAGTAGCGGGGCCAAACTCAATATCGCTGCCGTGGGATAACAACCAGGATTGGCGACTAGCTTGGCGCGCTTGATTTGTTCGCGGTAAAGCTCAGGCAGGCCAAACACGCCCTTCACGTTTGGGCTCTCATGCTTTATGTAGTACTGCTCGAAAACTTTTGGATCATCAAACCTGTAATCGGCACTCAAATCGATAATCTTCGCCTTGCCCTCGAGCAACTTTGGCACAAACTTCATCGCAACTCCGTGAGGTGTTGCAATAAAAATCGCGTCGGAGATATTCCCGATCTTGCTGTAATCTGGCTCGGCTATCGTGAGATCTACGATTCCACGCAGGTTGGGGTGCACGTTCGACACGGGTTGTCCAACGTTCTTGAGGTCGTATGCACCGACAATTTTCGCCTCTGGATGATTCGCGAGCAGCCTGAACAATTCTACGCCGGCATATCCGGAAGCACCGATCACGGAGACCGATATCATCTAAATTTCCTCGCCTGCCTCAACAGCTTTTCTCCATCTTTCGTGATGGATCTCTTTTCATTTCGGATGAGTTTTTCATACCCCTTTATCTTTGCTCTCAACCCATCGATTTGAGCTCGCATGGCCCTTGGCGCGGGACCGCCGGGTAACGCTCGAGATTCCACACATTCCTCAACGTTCAATGCTTTCCTAAATTTTAATTCAGAGAGTTGGATATCCGTATTTAAAACTTCTCTTCCAGCCGATTGGAGATCATCAAACGATAGGTCTTTTGGAGACTTGCCAGCGGCGACCGCCTTCGCAACCATCCGCCCAACAACCGAATGCGCGTCCCTGAACGCAAGACCTGCACCCTGAACCAACGCGTCGGCCAACTCCGTGGCGACGACGAAACTTTCTTCGGCGCGCCTGCGCATGTTTCCAGCCTTTGGCTTGATCGCTCCAACCACCTTCGACATGACGACCACACTGCTCTTAGTCTGATCCACGGCGTCCCACAGCGAGTTTGTGAACTCCTGTAGGTCCAAGCTGTAGGACTGCGGCAGAGATTTTATTATCGCAAGTCCAGCGATCAAGTCGCCTCCGACGCGACCGGCCTTGGCGCGAGCTATTTCAGGTACAACTGGATTTTTCTTCTGCGGCATTATGCTGCTCGTCGACGAGAACTCATCTGGTATCGAGATCATGTCAAATTCAGTAGAACTCCATAGGACCAGTTCCTCGGCGAGCCTGCTCAGATTACTCATGAGTATTGCGAGCGCCGACATTGTTTGAAGCGCAAAGTCCCTCGCGCTGACGGCCTCCATAGTGTTCTCGACCACACGGTTGAAACCCAATAGCCTCGCAACCCTGAGCCTGTCTATTTGAAAGCTCGTCCCAGCCAACGCACACGCGCCCATCGGGCAAGAATTGGTCTGCTCGTATGCGCGCACAAGTCGCTCGATATCGCGAATGAACGACCAAGCGTACGCCGCCAAATAATGAGCGAACGTCGTCGGCTGCGCGATCTGTAGGTGGGTGTATCCGGGCATTATTGTGTTTACATTTTTATCGGCGAGCGCGATCAAATTGCCAACGAGATTCAAGAGCGCGGTCTGGACATCAAGTATCTCCGAGCGCAGCGCCATTCGGAGTGCCGTCGCTACTTGGTCGTTGCGGCTCTTTGCAGTGTGGAGTTTTCCCCCAACTTTATCACTCGTCGCGACAATCACAAACTTCTCGACCGCCATGTGGATGTCCTCCAACTCTGGCTTAAGATCCAAAGACTTGATGCCGCGCTGGTGGAGATTGCAGAGCGCACGTAGGATGGAAGAAGCATCCTCGAGAGAAATTATCTTGCGTTCCGCCAGCATAATGATGTGGGCCATGTTGATCTGCACGACTGGTGAGAAGAGCCTGACATCGGCCTGCATCGATGATGTATACTCGCTCGCCGTCGCGTCCATTTCGCGCTCAAAACGCCCCCTGCGCAACATTTAGTCATCTCCCACATTTTTCAAGTTGCTATCCACTTCTTTTCCTCGTGCTTGCGATTTTTTGCTGCATTCCGTACAATTTTATGAACGCTTCCGCATCAGCACCCTTCCAACTCGTAGCCTGTGCGTAGCGCGCGATGTCCTCACGCATGAGAGAATGGGGGGATGAGACGCTCACCTGAATCGCGTTCATATGCTCCAACTTCATTACGACATCTCCTGTCACAACTTTTTGAGTCGAGTCCACGAACGCCTCAATATCCCGCATCACCGGCTCGTAAAACAAGCCACGATACGATAGGTCCGCATATGTGCTCTCCATCGAAGTTTTGGTGGCAAGTTGTTGATGCGTGAGCACGAGCCTCTCAAGTGCTCTATGTGCTTCGATGAGTAGAAGCAAGCCTGGCGCCTCAAACGCTTGGAAACCTTTTATTCCCACCGTTTCGTCTTCCACGTAAAGTCCTCTCCCGTATCCATGGACTCCAGCCACCTCATTCAGTTTCTGGAGAATTTCTATCCCATGCATTTTCTTCCCATTCAACGCAACGGGAACACCATTCTCGAAAGAAATCTTGACGTGCTCTGGCTCCCTCTTCTGCACTTTGGTCAACACCCATGCATCCTCGCTTGGCTCCTTGTTCTCATCTATTTCAGAGCCAGAAATCGTGCGTCCGAAAACGTTTTCGTTGATCGTGTATTTTTTTGTCGTCTCCTTTACCTTGAATCCTTTTTTTTCCAAGTACTCTATCTCCTGCGGCCTTCTAATTCCAAGCTCGCGGATGGGTGCGATTATTTTGAGGTCAGGAGCTAAACACATCGTAGTTACATCGATCCGCACTTGGTCGTTCCCCGCTCCGGTGCACCCGTGTGCAACCGCGCCAGCCTTCTCTTTCTTTGCGATCGCAATCATGTGTTTAGCAATTGTGTAACGGTCGGAACACATGAGGGGGTATACTCCTTCGTAAAGCGCGTTCGCCTTTATGATGTAAGAAATTATTTCGTCGAAGATTTCCTTCTTTGCATCCACAAAATAGTGTTTTATCGCACCCAATTCTTTGGAGCGATTCTCAGTATACCTCAATTCTTCTTTACTCAACCCACCGGTATCTATCGTCGCAGTTATGACGTCGAAGCCCTTTTCTTGCAGATGAAGCACACAAAAGCTCGTGTCCAAGCCACCAGAAAAAGCTAGCACTACTTTTTCAGCCATTCAACCACCTACTTTATTGGGCATTTCAATTTTATAAAACCATCTCAATAAACCCAGCACGCTAACTTTCCGAAAACCTTTTAGAGGCATGCACCAATCGCTACGGTTGATAAAGGTGCAGCAATGGCTAAAATCATATATACAGGCGAAGGTTGTACCGGTTGTATGGCATGTGTTGCTGCTTGTATGTACGCCCATGATAAAGAATTTGGAGTGGGGGCCAGCCGTGTTTGGGTCGTCAAAGAAGAACCTGTCACCGACAACCCGATTGTCTGCGTACAGTGCGAAAAGCCCCCGTGCCGAGATGCCTGCCCGGTAGGAGCGATTAGCAAAATCGGTGATCTCGTTCTCGTCGACGAGAAACTTTGCATAGGCTGTGGCGCTTGCGTTGAAGCCTGCCCGTTCGGAGCGATCAACATTCACCCAGCAAAACATGTGGCAAATAAATGCGACCTGTGCGGCGGAAAAGAGCCACAATGCGTGAAATTCTGCCCCCCAAAGGTGTTGAAATTGCAGACCCCGGCCTTGGCCCCAAAAGCAAAGGTGAAGTGAATGTACCCATTCGGAGGATACATCGGCCAGATTCTTCGCGTCAACCTAGGCAGAAAAAAGCACCACGTCGAGTCTCTGCCCAAAGATCTGGCGCGCAATTATCTGGGTGGGCTCGGGTTTGCTGCCAGAATACTCTTCGATGAGCTGAAGCCGAAGATTGACCCACTGGGGCCAGAAAACGAGTTGGTCGTCGCGACGGGGCCCCTCACCGGGACGGTGTGGCCTACTTCCGGGAGGTTCGCAGTTGCCGCCAAGTCTCCGCTGACCGATGTTTGGGGGGAAGCCCACTGCGGCGGATTTTTCGGCCCCATGCTGAAGTACGCGGGCTACGATGTGTTGATAATTCAGGGGCGTTCCGAAAAACCTGTGTACTTGTGGGTAGACGATGGCTCGGTTGAAATCAGGCCAGCAAAAGATCTCTGGGGTCGCAACACCGCCGAAACGACCAACATGATCCGCGATACCCACGGCGACCCACAGATAGAAGTTCTTTCAATTGGGCAGGCGGGGGAAAACCTTGTGAAGTTCGCGTGCATAGTTAACAACTACTACGATGCCGCCGGGCGCACAGGTTTGGGTGCTGTTATGGGGGCAAAGAACCTGAAGGCGATTGCGGCTCGCGGGACACATGGCGTCAAAGTTTCTAACGAGGAAGAATTTCTAAAATTGGCTGCGGAGGGATACGACCGCGTCTTTGAGGAGGAGCGACTGGACGGGCTGAAGCTCTACGGGACCTCCCCGCCCCTCATCGACATGAAACGGCTGGTTGGAGATTTACCGACGAAAAACCACCAGACGCTGACCTTCAAAGAAGCGGAGAAATTCGGCTGCAAAGCGGTAGAAAGGTATTTTGTGAAGAGCCGCGCGTGCTTCGCCTGCCCGATAAGGTGCAAGAAGATACACAAGATCACCTCTGGTAAAGAGGAATTGATCATGAAGGCCCCGGAGTACGAGTCGACCTGCGCGTTTGGCCCAAACTGTGGGTCAGGCGATTACCGCGCCATTCTCGAGGCGAACACCCTCTGCGATCTTTTTGGAATGGATACGATGAGCGCCGGCACCGTCGTCGCTTGGCTGATGGAATGCTACGAAAAAGGAATCGCTACGAAGAAAGATTGTGATGGTCTGGAAATGAACTGGGGGAATTCGGGCGCGATTATGACGCTCATCGAGAAGATAGCGAATCGGGAGGGAATCGGAGATCTGCTAGCCGAAGGAGTTTATCGTGCAGCTCAAAAACTTGGGCGTGGCTCGATGAAGTATGCCATGCACGTCAAGAAGTTGGAGATGGACCTCAATGATGGGCGGGGACACAGGAGCCTGGGGTTGACTCAGGCGACATCGCCGAGGGGCTCGTGCCACATGCGCTCGCTCGTCGTAGTCGACCAGGGCTTCGCGTTCCAAAAGGTTGCGGCTGAACGATACGGCAAAGACAAGCTGCCGGAGATCTGCGACCCCTATGCCGAGAAGCACAAGGCCTTGGCGGTAAAGGACTGCGAGGATGTGTATGCGATCAGGGATTCATTGGCCATGTGCTGGTACGCCTGCGGCTGGCCACCCACCTTTTGGATCGATGACTTTGCAGCCGCCGCAGCCGCCGCTACTGGGATCGAGGAGTTTGAGAACGTGAAGGAGATGTACCGGATCGCGGCCCGCATATGCAACCTCCGGAGAGCATTCAACCTGCGTGAGGGGATTGGCGCAAATGGCGACACTTTACCTGAGAGAATCCTGAAAGAGCCGATACCGGATGGGCCTAGCAAGGGACAGGTTGTAAACCTCAAGGTGATGCTGCGCGATTATTATGAGCTCAGAAAGTGGCCAAACGGCATCCCGAGCAGAAAAACTTTGATTGACTTGGGCCTAGAAGATGTGGCTGAAGAACTCGAGAAACTTGGCAGGATTTGAGCATGGAAGTCACGATCAAGATTTATGGAGATCTCTGCAAGAAGGCAGGCACCGACACCATCAGGTTGCCAATCGACGAGAACGACACCATCGACGCCTTGCTGATAAGGCTTGGGAAGCGCCACCCGGTGCTGCTCGAGGCAATACTGGACCCGACGACCGGCGAACTCAAGCCATACTTCAACATCCTGCTCAACGGCCACCAAATCCAGCGGATGGGCGGGATCCACACCAAGTTAAAGCATAAAGATGAACTTGCGATCTTCCCGCCCGTGGGTGGCGGCTAATCACAAGTCGCACGTTTAGGAATTTTTTCAGAAACCATGCCGATTTTATCGAGCAAACCTGATATTGATGGGCTAGCCAGCGCGTACATCATTTTTTGCCCTTCCCGTCTACATCTCACAAGCCCGCATCTTCGTAGAGCCCCCAAATGGTGAGATATCAACGACTGTTCTTTCTTCAACTCTTCTACAATCTCGCACACGCAGCGTTCTCCGCTTTTCAAGGTGAGCAAAATCTTGAATCTAGTTTCATCGCCTAAACATTTCAGCAGACGAAGTTGTTGATCTGTCATGATGAAAACGCCCCATCATTATTAGCGTCGGCCTTCTGGGTGATAAAAGTAACCGCTCGTTTTTTTACAGAGCCACACCAAGAAGAGCATTATCGGAACCTCGGTCAGTACCCCGACCACAGTCGCCAACGCCGCGCCGGAGTTCACCCCGAACAAAGTGGTTGCAACTGCGATGGCCACCTCAAAGTGGTTGCTGCCGGCGATTATCGCGGCTGGAGCGGCATCTTCGTACGTCAAGCGCATTGCCCTCGAGACCGCATACGTGATGGCGAAAACCAGCAGGATGTTTACAAATATCCCGGCGGTTATCATACCGATTATCCCTGGAATCTCGGTGATGATGCGGCCCTGATAACTGAAGAGGATAATTAACGTGATCAGGAGGGCGGTGATGGCTGACTTGCTCAACCGCGGCACGAGCTTCTTCTCAAACCAATTCTTACCTTTTTTCTTTATTGCCCAGCTTCGTGTGTAGTGCCCGGCCACCAGCGGGAGGCAGATGTATACCACAATCGACAATGCTATGGTCAGCCACGGCACGGTTATCCCAGATATCCCAAGGAGGAAGGTCGCGAGGGGGGCGTAGAGAACCACCATCGATAGAGAGTTTATTGCAGTCATCACCAGCGTGTGCCCCATGTTCCCCCTCGCCAAGTAGCTCCACACGAGGACCATGGCGGTACATGGTGCCACCCCCAGCAAAATCATCCCAGCCCTGTATTGCTGGATTTGAGCGGCAGTCAAGAATGAACCGAAAACCACGCTCAAAAACAACCAGGCAAAAAGTGCCATGGTGAACGGTTTTATCACCCAGTTCATGAAGAGCGTGAGGCCGATAGGTTTCGGCGCCTTGACCGCTTTCTTGACCTCTTTAAAACTTATCTGAACCATGATTGGGTAGATCATGGCAAAAAGGCAGATTGCGATCGGTATTGAAACGCTGGCTATTTCCAATCTCGCCAAAACATCTGAAATTTGTGGAACGGCTCTCCCGAGTGCTATGCCTGCGAGTATACACAGCACGACCCATACGGATAGATATTTTTCCCACAAACCCAGCTTTCGCTCTTCGGCCATCTAGATTCTCCCCAAACACATGAATTTTGTACAGAAGATGACCCAGATCAGCAGATACTCCTTAAACAAGTCCAGGTGCTGCTGTTTTGCCATTGATACACCTTTTTATGAATGAATGTAGATTCATATAAGCATGTTGTAATTGTTAAGGGATTGAAATAGCCTTTATGATGAGTTCTTTAGCTTTAGACCTTCATTCCTGCCAATGTTTTTCTCCAGCCACTATATCATGTCTTTTTTTGCTTCTTGTATTCCGAGGATCGTCAATCGTTCAATGCTTTTTATCCCGCGTGCAACATTAGCTGGGACGAAAATTATCGAACCGCCCTTTAGATCCTTGCGTTCGTCCCCTACGGTGAATGTGCCCTTACCCTCCATAACGTAAAAGCAAACGTCGTAAGGTTCTGGACGGGGTGGAATCACTTGCCCGGCCTCAAGGCAAACAAGGACAACGTTGAACATATTCGTCTTGCAAATGTCTTTCTTAACTCTTTGGGTCTCTGAAAATTCCGCTAGTTTAGTTAAATCCCACATATTTAACTTCAATGCATCACCTCTTCTAGCTTATTCTCTTTGTTAACGTTTTTTCGTGCAATTTTACTGCAGCAACTAAGAAAATCGATGTGAAAATTGCGACCATCGAGAAGTCCAATATCAATGAGTAATAGCCAACGTTTAAAATGAGGTGTCTTGCCAAATCTGTAAAGTATGTCAACGGTGAAAATGAAGCAATTATTCTCCCCCAAAAAGGCATCTGCTCAACTGATATGAAGACGCCGCTGACAAAGACTAGCGGAAACTTGACGAGGGAGGAAGTCATCATTACGGTGGCTGGGGTGTCTGAAGGAGGATAAGCTGAAAGAAGAACGCTCAAGGCCGAGAAGCATAGAGTTGCCAGAACCAAGCCAAAAAGCAGTATGATAAAGTTCAGCAGCCCTACGTTGAGAGTTAAAGTGAATAATAAGGGTATAAGGGATATTGCAAGCCCGAACAGGAATGAAGAAAACATGTCACCCAAAAGAATTGCCCAAGGAGTAACTGGACAACACATAAGTTTCTCTAAAGTTTTTGAACGGGTTTCCCACGGCATGATGGAAGGCCCCACCGATGTAGCTGTAAAAAATGTTGTCATACCAATCAATCCGGGCAACAACTCTTCTAAAGGCATGCTTCTTCCAATAGTGTAAGCTAAGAACAAGAACAATGGGAAAATCAATCCGAACACTATTACTGGTCCCTTTGAATAATAAATCTTGACATTCTTTTTTGCCACAGCAAAGGAACGTTTAAACTGTTCCGCTAAATAACCCATTTTATGCTTCACCTCTATGTTCTTTTGTCAATTTTATGAATACATCTTCAAGCGAAGGCATCATAGTGTTCAAACTCAAAATTCGCAAGTTGTAGTGTCTAGCGAAATCTACTAAAAATTCGACAACGGCAGGCGGGTTGGCCGTATAAAGTCTCACCTTGTTTCCTGCAAGAGAAGCTTTAACTACATGTGTTTTTCTCGAAAGGTCGGCTAGATCGACGGATTTATCAAACAAAACTTCAATGTATTGAAGTTCCAAGCTTTGGGCTCTCAGCTTTTCAGGAGCGTCGATGGCTGCTATTCTTCCATGATTTATTATGGCTATTCGATGGCAGAGCTGATTGGCCTCCTCCATATTATGGGTCGAAAGAAAAACAGTTTTTCCATCCCTATTGTATTGTTGAACCTTTTCCCGCATGAGCCTTGCGCTCTCAACATCAAGGCCTGAGGTGGGCTCGTCGAGGAAAAGTATTTCGGGGTCATTAATCAAAGCCATGCATAAAAGAATTTTTTGCTTCATTCCCTTTGAGAACCCTTTGATAAGCTTCTTCCGCACCTCGTATAATCCAAAATCCTTCAAAAGCTCAGTGGCATTTTCGTCACGTTCTTTTTTCGCAATTCCGTACAGCTCGCCTATGAGCATTAGGTTTTCCCATGCGGAAAGGTCTATGTAGGCGTTTGAAACTTCTGGAACCACTCCAATACATTGCTTAGCCTCAATCGAATTTTCTGAAACATCGTGCCCAGCAACCAATGCGGATCCTTCTTCGGGCTTTAAGACTCCAGTTAAAATTCTAATAGTGGTTGTTTTTCCAGCACCGTTCGGCCCTAGGAACCCGAAAATTTCGCCTTTTTTGACTCCGAAGTTTATGTGGTCTACTGCCAAAAGTCCGTCGTAGTACTTTGTCAGGTTTATCGCGTTAATAGCATCATCCATAACTTTCACCTTTGCACACTTCCGGCGAGCTTCAACGTTTTAGGGCCTCTATTCGCTTGTTTACTTTGTCCAGTCTGTCCTCGAGTATTTCCTTAAGCTCTTCCAGCGTTTTGACCTCTTCTTCAACCGAAATTAACGGCGGGAAATCCATGTACGGACGATGCCGGCCCCCGTGATGGTGATACCCGGGCTCGCACCCGCATTCGTAACACATCTATTTTTCACCTCCCTTCTTTTTTTCTGCAAAATGTGTATCGTAAAAATGGACTAAATTATCCATTAACTGCCTTCTTTTCTTCACCATTTCAAGCCCTTCTTTAAGGACATTTTTTCCAGCCTTGGTGAGGGTATACACCCTCCGATCTGCTCCAGAGCCCTTCTTCTCCCATTCCGAAACTACAAGCCCGCTATCCTCCATTCTTCTCAAGATGGTGTACACGGCGCCCGGCTCTGGAGTGTACCCCTTAGAAGTTATTCTCTCCAGCTCGTCCATTATCTGGTACCCATGTGCGGGCTTGTCATGCAAAATTCGCAGGATCAATAGCTGGATCAACCCCCCGCCATGATAATGACAGAACCCGTGCCTATGCTCACACATAACTATCATCGATATATATAACATTGATACATATATGAACGTTACTCTTCTTCCCCATTTGACTAAAAAAAGCATCTAAATACCTCCACAAAACTTGTCACGTCAAAAAGCGATCGAGTATCAAAAGAAGTGCTTATGGTGTTAAACTCCACATTTCTACGAATCAGTTTGCTGAGACATAATGTTATGTGGTCGTCTTGCGCGATAGCTCATCCTTAACCTCTCAATCTTTTGCACCGATAGATAGATTGTAAATCTTTTTCTGCCTCGCTTCGGACATGGCCTTTTGGGAAAGCGCCTTGAGGGATGCAATTACTTCTTCCAATTTTTCAAATGGTATTCCGACGAGACGTTCATCGTCTGCGATGTCTGTTGAATCTCGACAACCATAACAACCCAAGCTAATGTTGATGTTTTTTGTGAGGTAAGGAATAATCGTCACGTCGACGCAACACGCTTGGAAAATTGCAGAGCTAAAGTGTAGCCGCCCCCCGATTTTATTGATTGAAGCGAGGTTTATCCACATTACCTTTTCTGGCTGATCTTCAATTATAACAACATCTAGTGTAAATTTTGCTTCTTCAAGCGGAGCAGCGGCCGCCGCTTTGATTTTTCATTGTTCCAGCCGAGGCATCTGAGCCATTGTGGCAGCTGCAGCCTCCCTCGCATCGAACAAACCCAGCGTTTTGAGCATCTCGCCACTTTTGATTTTTTCTGCTAAAGGCAAGAAGCCCAATGCTGCTGCCGCCGCAGGACACGCGATGTTTTCTCTCGTAGGGCTTGCGCTTCTCCCTTTCTTGGCTTCCATCAAAAGTTGGCAGTATCTAATCTTTCTCGCCGAGTTCGGCGACATGTTTTCGGGGTGTTTTTCTTCCTCAACAAGTTTCACGGCTATCGGAGACCATTTGAGGTTTAGTATTCCCCTGAGGGATAATGAAGCCTGTGCATTTTCATCCTGTGTCATGTTCGATCTACTCTTCTTTGCACACCAAGAGAGGGGGTTTCTCCGCTCCTCTTTGGAAGTGTTTTTAAAAGATTTTCTGTGCCTTACCGCTATCTGCCTAGCTTCGACGTGCTCTGTGTATTTTTTAACGGGCATATTTTTCCCTAGCCTAGGTGCAAGATTGGATTGACAGCTCTTCTCAACGTGTTAGAAACTGTGCAGTTCTCTCCAGCTAATCGAACCAGTTTCTCCAGTTTTGCACGATCGTTAATGTTTGCATCGATTGCAACGTCCACACGGAGTTCGATAAAGGTCGATGGATGTTTGTTGTGCTCTTTTATACCACTGATCTTCATTCTAACGCTTTTAAGTCCTATCCTCATTTTCTTAGCTATTCTTGATATGTTGATCATTATGCAACCTCCTAGGGCAGCCAAGAAGAGTTCAGTTGGTGCTGGGCCCAGATCGTTACCTCCTTCGTCCGCACTGCTGTCCGTTACGACAATGTGGTTCCCCATCTTTGTCTCTGAACATAAACCTCCTTTCCAGGTGAGTTCAGCAATCAGCAACTTTTTAGCGCTCTCCCGCAAGGTTATACCTTTTTTTCTTGTGAGTTCATTATCCACAGCACCCGCCGCCGGAACTACCGGAGGATAATATGTTGCTATATTCCTTTTTCCAACACTCACTACACAACCAAATGTTTCCGAATTCCCGATGCGTAGCGTAAAGCAGGCTTACATTTTCGCCGCTCTTGCCGCAGATTCCGCACTTGTTCATTTTATTCCTCCGTACAAATTTTTATTATCTCATTTACAGCTTTCTCCAGGTCTTCCTCACTATAATCAAAAGGCTTGAACGGTCCTATTTTGGGTATCTTTAGGTCAAGCAGCAGATTGAGAGTTTTGTCTATTTTAAAGCCAGCCTTTTCCAGAATTTTCGTGGCACATTTGTTGTAACAGCCATCAACGACAATAATTCTTTTGGCTCGCTCCGTTGTCTTTCGGTGCTTGGGTACTCCAACAGCTATGGCAGAGGTGCAGAACAGGCCGTTCTTCTCTTTATCCAGTCTTTTATAAGCCTCCAGCACCGCCACACCAGTTAACGTGCCAACGCTGGACATGCAGCCAAAACAGCAGAAAATCGCGTTCTCCGGGATATGTTCTTCTTTCTCCATGTTATCACTCCTTACTTTTAAGTGCGTCCGATTCTGACATTCCTTTATCCTCCCTTGATTTCAAATGTTTACGGCGATATTCTACTGCCCAGGGCGTCAAGGTATAATCGGGCATTTGGGGAAAACCAATGTCAAAAGGTGTCGGATAAGCTGCTACCTTTGCCGTTTGCCGCATCCCCTCTAAAATCTTATCGTACATACTATATGGAAAGGCCACGGTTACTTCATCCTCCTGCGCTAAAGCGGTTTTACGGTCGCCGAAGCAGGGCAATCCCAACGCGATATCCTGCGAAACATAAGCTTGGGCAATGCTATCGGCGCACAAGCTCCATTCACCGCCAGTGGAAAAATGGATCCGGCCACCTTTTTCATACAGATATCCCTGGACGACCCGCATAACTTGAGCAGTGTTGCCATACATAACCACGATATCCGGTTCAAAGTTCAGTTTAGCCATAGGAGCTACGGCTACAGCCTTGAACTTTCCACAAGGGATTTTTGCTACTTGTGTGGTAAACTCGCGCGCTGATTTCAGATCAGCATGTAGCATTTTCGCTATTTCACCGTTTTTCATAATCTCAGGCTCTGGAATTAACCCCATAGTCACACCACCCACGATACAAGCCATATCATCGGCGGTAAAATACATGGATCGGCCGTAATAACGCACGATGGCGGTAATCTGACAGGTATTCATAGGATGACGTGGGCGCGTTGTTCCAGAAGGCCGTTCCTCCAATGTTTCATAAAATTTTATCCCGAAGGGATAGGTCTTTGGCCGGAGCATAGCCAATAATTCACAACATGCCTCAATTTTTCTTGTTTTGTTTGTCATTTTATACTCCTCATTAGCAATAGTTACGGCTTCGCCTGCCGGGCTTGCTGCCATGCCGCCAAAAAGACGGCAAAAGCTGGCATACCGGCAACCGGTATCAGTGTAAAAGCCGTCTCCAGGAGTTCCTGCTCATCGGCTTTTGCTTTCAGTGCGCCAGTTATATGCATAACCGTTGCTTCGCGGTCATGCTGGGCTGCGGTGATTGCGGCGTGAATCAAAAACTTGTGTTTTTTAGAAACCGCACCATCGTTCAGCGTCAGCTCGTGCAGCTTCAAGAAAGCGGCACACAACGCCGGATCCTTCTCGTTCAGGAAAGCCACTGGATCCAGAACCTTTCCAAACTCCTTGCTAAAAGCCGTTAGACTCTCGCTTTTCTGGTTCTTTATCTCATCATCACTCATATTTGACTTCGTTTTATTAGTCATTTTGTTACCTTCTCTCATTAGGAATTTTTTTTATTTTGAACTCCCAGACTAGTGAAACACCTGTTCACGGCAGCGACAATGGCGTCTGCCACCCGCTTGACCTCATCATCGGTGAATGCTAGGCTGCTGAAAGGCCCTTGTTTGGTCAGATGTAGATCCTCTTCCAAGTTCAGGTAAACATCGGGTACGATGCCCTTGCCCGCCAGCAACTCCCTAGCGCACGCATTGTGACAGCCATCAATCACCACCAGCCTTTCTATCTGCTGCATCATGACAGATTGCCTAGGTACCTCATTCAAGATGGCCGGCAAAGAGCAAATCCCGACCGTTTCGCTCCCCAGACGTTTCACCACCTCAAGTGCGGCTATACCGGTCAGCGATCCGGTGTTAGAGCCGCCACTGAAGCAGGCGAACAGCCCCACTTTTGGTAACTCCATTTTCTTCTGCACGTCCATACGACCTTTCCATTATCGTGGTTGCACGGGCGACCAGTGAGGCCCGTGCATTTTCGCTATGCGTCATGTTTGATCGCCAACTTAGCTTTTACATATCCTATCTTAGGTATCATAATTTTCCCCCCTTTCCTCTCTGTGGTTTCCATTTTCTCTTCGCCTCACTCCCCAATTATCGCTTTCACGATGAGCTCTTTCGCCTTTCTTATGTCATCATCTGAGATGTAGTCCATCATTGGTTTCACTTCTCCAGGGGCGATATCCTCATGGAGCGCCTTTTTCTTCATGCCAATATCCCTCGTGAGCATGATGCCCTTCGCTACTTTGAAGCCAGCGGCTTCCACAACCCTCTTGCTACACTCGAATGGGCAGCCGTCAACTGTGATGATCTTAATGGCGGCCTTGGTTTTCCCATGAACTGGGAGCACTTTTGTCGGCAGTCCACCAAGGCAACCAATTGCCACCTTCTTCAATCCAAGTTCTTTTACAGCTTCCATAGCCGCAAGAGCAGCTGTGATCCCTGTGTTCGACAGACCGCCAAAGCAAACGTAGATGACGTTCTCGTGCGTGTTCTCTCCAGCTTTCCAATCCATTTCTTTTTCTTCGGTCAAATTTTCACTTCCTTTCCTTTTACCTCAGCCATTTCTCGATCTCTTCTCTGGTGGGAATTTTTCCCTCAGCTTTCACGCTGCCGTCGACTACCACCGCGGGCGTCACCATTACGCCGTATTCCATTATTTTGTTCATGTCCGTGACTTCCTCGACCTTCGCGTCTATTCCGAGTTCTTCGATGGTTTCCCTCACTCTTTTTTCCACAAACTTGCACTTCTGGCACCCCACACCCAGTATTTCAACCTTCTTCATTTCAGCACCCCCTTTTAGAGTATCATTCCAAATATTACTCCAAGCAGCGTTGAGAAAATTACCACCAGAGCTATGTATGCCCCTGTTTTCTTCGCGCCAATAATTCTCCACAGTGACAGCATGCTAGGTAGGCTCACGCCGGGCCCAGCAAGAAGCAGAGATAGCGCCGGGCCTGCTCCAATGACGCCTTGGCTGTACCCGAGTATCGTGCCCACTATTGGAACTTCGAGTAGTGTGGGCATGTACAATATTGCCCCGATTATCGAGGCGATGAAGCAGGATAAAACTAAGTTTCCCCCCATCACGCTCTTTACCACATCGTAAGGAACAAAGTATCCGATAACTCCAGTTATGAACACTCCGATCAGCAAGACGGGTACAATTTTTTTGACTATCCACCACGTTTCGTTTCCCCACGTATGGACCTCGTCTTTGGAATAGTGGCTCTTTACCAGTGCGGCGGTTATTATTATCAACGTGGCAATGATCGGCACTTTCAAATACAATGGTATGTAGCCGGGAGCAGCAATTACTAAAATTAGCACCAAGGACACGAAGACGCCGGGGTTTGTGTACCATGGTTTTTTTGAGGTTGTTTCTTCTTCTACTTCTACAGCAGCAGGCGATGTTCCTTTAGATGGCGCGCTTTTGAAAATGGCGCTCATCATCAACCCAATCACGATCGACATCAATATTGCGCTAAACGCTCTAGCAACTCCAAGACCGATGCCGAGAACGCTTGCGGTTAAAACAATTGCTAGAATGTTGATCGCTGGACCAGAGTACAGGAAAGTAGTCGCGGGGCCTATGCCGCCGCCTCTCTTGTATATGCCCGCGAACATCGGAAGGACGGTACAGCTACAGACGGCCAGAATTGTGCCAGAGACGGAGGCCACGCTGTACGAGATCCATTTTTTTACTTTGCCACCAAAATACTTTAGAACAGTTCTTTTTGAAACCATCGCCACGATGAGGCCCGCGATGAAAAAAGCAGGTATTAAACACGTCACCACGTGCGCTGATAGGTACTCACCCAACATAGTCAAGCCGGCCCACAGTGCGTCTATCAGACTGCTCATTTTCTACGCCCCAGATATATGAACGATTGTTCATCTATATAAATATGAATGATGGTTCATATGTATTTAGGTTAATAGGTTTAAAAATTGATATATTTATGTGTCCCAGTTGATATGAAAAAAAGTTAGTTTGGGTGAATAAAATGGAATTTCCCTGCCCCATTTGTGGTCAGCCGATGCACAAGCAACAAAAGCCAAAGAAGCTAGTTTGTTATTTCTGCGGCCAGGCCGGCGAGAGCGACTTAACATGCGAGGCGGAGCACTTTATCTGCGAAGCGTGCAGACTCGCCGACGCCCAGGAAATGATCGAGAAAGTCGGCCTCACCGCTGCTGAAACAGACCCGATAAAAATTGCGGACAAGTTGATGATACACCCTGCGTTCCCCGTCTACGGCATCGAACACCATTGCATTGCGGCAGTCGCGATGTTCAAGGCGGTCAAAAATGCTAAGGGGGAGAAGGTTGACAAGAAAGACATCAAAAAACTCACGACGCTTACGGAAAAACTCCCTTACGGGTCATGCGGTTTTCTAGGCGTCTGTGGTGCCGCCGCTGGAGTTGGTGCGGCATTTTCAGCTCTTTTGGGGGCGAACTACACAAGCGATAAGGAGCGCAGCATCGCGATGGAGGCGACTTCCAGAGCAAACTTGGCGGTAGCGAGGGAGGGCGGCCCGAGATGCTGTGCGGCGAGCGTGTACACGGCGCTGGAAGAGGGTTCGAATGTCGCGAAGGAAGTTTTTCACATCGATTTGAAACCCAGCCCGCCTCTGAAACGTTGCAAGTTTGTGACGCGGGCTGAGGATTGCAGGCGCTTGCGCTGTCGCTTTTTTCTGGGGGAGTAAACTTGAGGGTGCTTTGGTTACGCCCTAAAGCAACTGTAAAAGCTCTGGCAACCGAAGAGGCGATTTTGAGATGCAGGTTAGAAAATGGCTCGCCAGACACGCTTTGCTTCTGGCAGGGAAAAAAGTGCGTGGTAGTGGGTTATGACAGAAATCGGGATAAGGTGAATTTTCAGCTGTGTGAAGAGTGGGGGGTCCCCATCTGCCGCCGTAATTCTGGAGGCGGTGCTATATATCAGGATGAAGGCAACCTCAACTACTCACTGATTGCGGCTCAGGACGGGATCAGTCTGCCGAGCGATGTACAACGTGCCCGCCACATCATCGATTCCACCGTAGCGCGAGCCATCTCCAATCTGGGTTTGAAGGCGTATGCTATGAACGGGGGTGGAGTAAGTGTCGGCGGCGGCAAAGTTTCAGGGAGCGCGCAGTTTGTGCTTTGGGGATATTTACTGCATCACGGCGTTGTTGCGGTTAATACAAATTTAAACGTGCTTCGTAAACTGATACCTGCGAACAAGACGACCGTAACAACGCTTGAACGCGAACTCGAGAGAAAGGTTGATGTTAAAAAATTGGCCGCACTCATCAGCGCCGAGTTTGCCACAGCCTTCGACACAAGGGCATACCAAGGCAGACTCACTGATGAAGAAAAACGCATGGCCCAAAAACTGCTTGAGGAAAAATATCTTTTGCATGATTGGAATGGGTGTCTGCATGCCTAAAATTAGGGTGGAGCTATTCATCGCCTGGCCGCCTACCTCACTGTGCACGCAGCTCATGGAGATGGCAAAACGAGTCGCAGCGGAATTTGGCGAAAAAGTCGAAATCAACATCTACCAGCGAGGGCAACCGTACCCGATCCAGCCGACCGATGGTTTCATGAGAGCCAGAAAGACCATAAGGTTGCCCGCGATTTTGGTAGGCGGCGAAATACTTGCCGAGCGCGAGCTTCCGACCGAGCGAAAGTTACGAGCGATGATAAAGAAGAAATTGAAAACTACGACTTAGCCGTCAGCTTCGCCGTCGAGGTGTGCACGGCCGTGCAATGTCGTGGCCGACGCTGAGCCTCGATCTTGGATTCATACCGCTTTAACTCCGGTCCTTCAAAGTGTTCTAGGAGTTCTCTGAATTCATTCGAGTGGCGTTCGCTCACCAGATAGACAGACCCGCCAATTTTGCTCCAGCTATTAGGTGAGAACTCCTCGAGTGTGCGCTTCAGGTTGACGTAAAACCACCGCTTTCGCCTCGCCTTGTCGCGGAGCTCCCACATGAACAAAACCGATTTCTCTCGCTTGCTGTGCACGGCCGTGAAGTCAACGGAAGTATGCTAGCCAAATGTCAACTACTTCTGCTTAACTACGTCGAAGCCGAGCTCAAAAGCGCGCAGATTAGCATCGATAGTTTTTGGAGGAACGTTTTCCCTAACAACCTGCTTGAGCGTTTCGATGGATACTGGCAATTTTCCAGCCCCCGCAAACGCACCCAGCATGACGACGTTCATAGTTCGCACATTGCCCGCCTGCTGGGCTAGCGAAGTCGCATCAATCGTGATGATTTTTCCACCGAGCTTTTCAACCGCCTTCGTGATCGAGTCCATACTCGGATACTCGGCCCTGCCGATGTTGACATCGGTTGGTATCCAAGCGTGGGTGTTCGTGAGCAGCATCCCGCCTTTCGCGAGGAATTTGACAACGTTGCGCAGTCCTTCAAGCGGCTCAAGCGCGAGCACTATGTCCGCACCGTCTTTTTGAACAAGGGGTGCAGAAACTTCTTTGCCGATTCGCACGTGGCTCGCGACCGCGCCACCTCTCATCGCAGCGCCGAAAGTCTCACCCACGCGCGCCCGCAGACCGTCCCGGATAGCAGCAGTTGCGACGATGTGTGAGGCCAAGATGCTTCCCTGACCGCCGACACCAGCAATAATCAAATTGATTTCGCTCATATTACTCAGCCCTAAGCGCCTCCGTTGGACAAACTTGAGCGCACATCCCGCAACCATTGCAGAGGAGCGGGTCGATTCCTCCCTTTTTGTCCTTGTATGTGTTCGCTGGGCAGCCGAGGCTTACGCAGAGCCCGCAGCTCGTGCATTTGCTCTGGTCGACGATTATCCGCTTGCCCACGAACTTCTTCTTGCGTTGTGCTTGGAGCGTGCAGATGCGCCTCGACACGATGATTGCAAAGCCATCAAATTTCAGCGCCTCTTCGATCGCAGCCGTTGAGGCTTTCAAATCAAATGGGTCGACAATTTTTATGAACTCCACGCCGCACGCTCTGGCAATGTCCTCGACGCACAGAACCTTCGCCTGTTCGCCAACCGCGTTTTCACCGGTCGCTGGGTTCGGCTGGTGGCCCGTCATCGCCGTCCATGAGTTGTCGAATACCAAGAAAACTCCCCTCGCCTTGTTGTAGACCGCATTGATGACCGCTGGGATGCATGCGTGGAAGAAAGTTGAATCGCCCGCGACCGCGACTATCGCTCCGTCCTTGTAGCCAGCATGAAACTCCCCCTGCATCAGCCCAATGCCCCCGCCCATGATGTAGTTCGTGTCCAACGTGTCGTATGGCGTATCTATTAGGTATCTGACAGACTCGGTTGAGAAACTCGGCTTGACCGCCTTAGCGAACAGGCCATATCCGCCCTGTTCGTAACAACCGATATCCCCATTGACAATCCAAACATTCCCGCCTGCCTTGCGCAGCGCTTGCTTGAGCGCCCAATAGCTCCCCAAGTGCTGACAACCTGCGCAGAGCGTCGAGGAACGCGGTGCGACGAGCTTGCTCGCTTCCGCTCTGACAAGTTCTCGCTCCTTATCCTCGCGCAGTTTGATTCCGGCTACCTTGGCGAGCGCGTCAGCGACTATGTCTGTGTTTATCTCACCGACCGGCACCAACGCACCGCTCAGCTTACCAGCTATCTCAACGTCGCAATTTGCGTCCTTGGCGATGGCCTTGACCTGCAGCTCCACGAGCGGGTCCCCCTCCTCGACGACGAAAACCGCCTTGACAGCCTTCAACAGACGCTTCACCATCCCCTCCGGCAAAGGCGTCGGAGTTCCTATCTTCAAGAAGGCCACCTTGCCTTCGAGCTTGAGCCTCCTGACCGCCTCGCGCGCATAGCTGGCTCCGAGCCCCGAGGCGATGATGCCGAGCCTGGGCTTGCCTTTTAGCTCGAGCTTGTTCCAAGGGAGCTTTTCGACCGCTTTTTTCGCGAGCGGTATCCGGGAATGCAGCCATCGGTGCTTTTCTACAGCGCCTGGTGGGCCGTAAACATTCCAACGATATGGCATCTTCCAGTGCCTATCGAAGACGGGCTTTCGATCGAGCTTCTGTATCGCGCCCAACTCGACGTCGCCCGAGGCATGGCTGATCCTAGTGACGGAGCGAACCATGACCGGCAATTCGAGTTGCTCTGAGAGTTCAAAAGCGAAGCGGGTCATATCCTTGGCCTCCTGCTGATCCGCTGGCTCAAGGCAGGGAATCTCGCCATAGAAGGCCGCAAAACGTGTGTCCTGTTCGTTGGAGGAGTAGTGCGCATCCGGGTCATCCCCGACTGCGATGACGAAACCGCCTCGCACGCCACCGTAAACTATCGTCATGAACATGTCCATGACCCAGTTCAGGCCAGCGTTCTTCATCGAAGTGATCGCACGCACGCCAGTCAACGCGGCACCGGCGGCCACCTCGAAAGCCACCTTCTCATTTGTGGACCATTCAGCGTGAAAACCCAGCTTCGGCGCGACCGACGCTAGCGTCTCCATTATCTCAGAAGCGGGCGTACCTGGGTAGGAAGCAGCTACGCGGACACCTGCCTCTATGGCACCTCGAGCTATGGCCTCGTTGCCCATAAGAAGTATGCGTTTGCCCGGCGTGTCCCCAGCTATGATATCCGCAGTACCCAAATTATCGCCTCACTATTCAATTTCAAAGGGTGTGGGTGATTTTAAAATGTTTCGCTTGTGGCGAGTTGCGCCATATCGACTAAACAGCTTAAACAATGCCTTTTTTGTCTATTTCAGTAAATTTTTTTATTTTTTAGTATAAGATGGGGTTCCTTATACCACTAAATCGATAAATAGAATTTGAAGAAGAAAATTCTCACGCTTGTGCTGGTTGCCGCCGTTCTGTTCGGCGTGCTCGGTGCGATGGCAGCTAAAGCTAGGGCCCAAGAGGAAGGGGACAGAGATGGGTCTCAAGAGCACGAATGGCGTCCTGAAGAGCCTCCACCATATCCTGACGAACTGCTACCTGATGAAGATCGATTTTTAACATAGAATGAAGAGCTCCCACCAGGCGCCTACGTACCAACTGGTGAATCAGAAGCGAGTCTATCGATGCCATTCATGGCAAAAGTTTCTGTAGTTATCGTCGTGTTAATCGTCGCCCTCATAGTTATTGTTTTGCGAAAAAGCACAGTACCTACGAGCTAACACTTCACCAGCGCGGCGAGAGCACGGACGGCGCGCCTCGGATCTGAATACACGGGCACGTTCGTTTTTTGAAGCCTCGCCCGCTCCTCAACCTCTACGGAGCCGCCTCCGAGCATCACGGGCACAATTGTCTTGCCAGCTTTGAAATGTTTGAGGACCACTTCAGTTATTCCTGGCATTGGATCACCGACTATAATAACTACTGAATGAACTTCCGACTCGACACCTAAAGCGGCTAATACCTCATCATACATCTGAGAAGTAGCGCTGCCGGTAAGGTCGAGCGGATTGCGCAGTATGCATTCGGGAGGCAGTCTTTCCTTGAGAGCCGCGCGCGCTTTCTCAGGGAGGTCTATGAGATTAAAACCCATCTCCTCGCAGGCGTCCGTCGCCAAGATGCCAGCGCCACCCGAGCTCGTAACGATAACTACATTTTTACCCTTCGGCGGCGGCAGGCGAGCGAAACCTTTACATATGTCGTACAACTCCTCCACGCCCGCAGCGCGAATTATTCCAACTTGCTTGAATGCAGCGTCGAATATTTTGTCAGAGCCAGCGAGCGAGCGCGTGTGCGACAATACAGCCTCAGCTCCCTTCGCCGTCCTGCCCCCTTTCAGCACGACAACAGGCTTTTTCTTCACTGCATCCCGCGCAACTTCCATAAACTTCCTTCCATCGCGTGCGCCTTCTATGTACAGGGCGATTACCTTTGTACTGGAGTCGTCTGCTAAATATTGGAGTAGCTCAGTCTCATCTACATCGCTCTTGTTTCCGAGCGCCACAAATTTACAAATGCCAACGCCTTCATCAGCAGCCCAGCACCCAAGTGCCGCACCTATTGTGCCGCTCTGAGAGACGACGGATATAGCACCCTTCGTCATGACGAGGGGCCAACTTGCGCATAGTCCGCTGGTGGTGCTGTTGACCCCCTGACAGTTTGGCCCAATTATGCGGATGCCAGCTTCATGCGCCGCCTCGAGCATCTGTCGCTCGAGCTCCTTCCCAGCCTCGCCAGTCTCTTTGAATCCGCCGGATATCACAATAGCAGCACGCACCGCTTTCAACCCACAATCAGCTATCACCTGAGGCACAAATCTCGCGGGCACGATGACCACGGCCAGCTCAACATCACTTGGAACTTCTTTGATAGACGAGTAACATTTCCTTCCTAATATCTCGTCGGCTTTTGGATTGACCGGATAGAGATCGCCCTTGTATCCTGCATCTATGATATTGCGAAAAATTTCATGCCCTAATTTGCCAGGCTCACGTGAAGCGCCTATCACCGCCACGCTCTTCGGCTCAAAAAAACTCCCCAACGACATTATACCACGGGCCAGCTGGAGCTTATTTTGAGGTTCAAACGCTTGTCTGGGGTGAGTCCCTCTTCTTGAACCATATTCAAGATTTTCTGCTCGTCCATGGTCTTCACTTCTCTATTTTGCATGACTATTTTGCCATCTATGATCACGGTATCGATGTCTGCACCATTTGCCGCATAAACTAAGCTAGAAATGGGATTGCGCACCGGCATGAGGTGCGGCTTTCGCTGATCTACCACGATGATGTCGGCGAGCTTTCCACGCTCGAACGAGCCAAGATTTTCACCCCACAGAGTTGCCCGCGCACCATTTATCGTGGCCATCTCGAGCACCTTCTCCGCCGGCAACACCAATGGATCGAGTAGCCTTCCCTTGTGCACGACAGCGGCGAGCTTCATCTCGCGCACCATATCGTAACAGTTGTTGCTCGGTCCACCATCGCAACCGAGCGCGACGTTGACTCTGGCGGCGAGCATCTCTGGCACCTTCGCGAAGCCAGACGCCAGTTTTAGATTGCTCGCTGGGCAGTGGCAAACCGTACTTCGAGTCCTGCGAAGGATCGCAAAATCTTCTGGAGGTATCCAAACCCCATGAGCGTAGATGACGTGCTCTCCGACTATGCCACAGTGTTTCATGAACTGTATTGGCGTCATCTTGAATTCCTTCCGCATGTAATCGATGTCCTGCTTGACTTCTCCGAGGTGGATGGTTATGCCCGTGCGGTGCTTGCGCGCCTGCTCCGCAATCTCTTTGTAGAACTCTGCTGTGCATGCACCAGGCGTCCTCGCCCCAAACCAGACGTGAATGCGATCATCGGCTTTGCCGTGCCATTTTTTAATCATATCCAGCGTCTGTTTCATCGTCGTCTCACCATCCTCAGCCATGCCTTCGGGAATTGCATCTTTTTGACCTGCATAGCCGCGGACGTTCATGAGCGACTTCGAAAGTGCCGCACGTATGCCAGATGTCTCGACCACGCGCGCTATTTCATCGAAACCGTAGCGCCAATGAAGGAGGCTCTCCACGAAAGTTGTCGTGCCGGATTTTATCATTTCCAAGATACAGAGTTCGGCGCTGAGCTTGCCCTCCTTTTTGGAGTACGTACCCTGCATCGGCAGGACGCGCTCTCGCAGCCATGGAACCAAAGATAGGTCATCTGCGCAGCCGCGAATCAAAGCCTGCGCCAGATGGACATGACAATCTACAAAGCCGGGAAGCACGAGTTTGTTTTCGCATTTTATTTCCACGTCGATCTTGTGTTTTTTCTTTATTTCAGAAGTTTTGCCTACATCAGATATCTTGTTGCCCTCGACGACCACTGCTCCATCTCGCAATATTTCGCGCCGCTTGTCCATCGTCACGACGGTGGCGTGCGTCAGCGTAATATTTTTCATCGCATCGACCTATGAAAAGTATCCGTGGTGCTCTTTAATCCTTTCGCGAAATAGTAACCGGGGAAACCATGGAAATCCTGTTCTTGGGCCGCTCGAACGTCGGCAAATCGAGTGTTATCCGCAAGCTCACTAGCAAGCGCGTGCCAGTCGGCAAGCGTCCTGGCGTGACACGAAAACCTTTGCGTCTCAAGCTCGGAGAACTCGAAATTGTCGACATGCCGGGCTTTGGCTATATGGCTGGCGTGAGCAGGGAAAAACAGGAAACCGTGAAAACGGAGATAGTGCGCTACGTCGAAAAAAATCGCGAAAATATCATTTTTGCACTAGAAGTGATCGACGCCCGCGCGTTCGGCCAGATCGTCGAGCGATGGGAGCGGCGCGAACAAGTGCCGGTGGATATCGAAATGTTTCAATTTTTACAGGAAATGGAACTCCATCCAATTGTGGTTGTAAACAAAATAGACTTGATTTATCCAGAAGAACGCGATACGGTTCTCGATGAAATTTGTGAAAAACTTGGTATGCCTTTTCCGTGGCGTCAATGGAAGGAGATTATACTCCCATTTTCTGCGAAGACTGGGGAAGGCTTGAGGGATTTAGTAAAGCTGATTCGCGAGAGGTTAACCGTTTGTGGTAAACCTCGCCTTATTAAATCTTTTGACTTAAGACCCAAGGCGCGCTAACGCCTGCCTTTTCTGCCGGAGCGGAAAACTAATACTTTCTTCAAATTTCTGGATATCGCCTCGACGTACAATTGAAAGCTTCCACCGTGCAGTAACACGTTTTGAGGTAATGTATTTGTAAAGACACTCTGGGGTTTGATACGCATTGATTCCAAAATCCTGAAGAAGTAATCTCTCGCCTTCCAAAAGATTTTGGGGAATTTTTTTAACTTTTTCTAAAATTTCTTTTGGAACTCCTCGCATAGGTATTTTTTGCCTGGCGTCAAATCATCTACAAAATTTGTTGGTAATACTCTCGTCACATCTACACACCTAACGAGAGATATTTCTCTGTTTTTCACTGTTCCTTCACTCGCGAATGCTCAACGGAGATATTCACATTTGAGTCTTTTTTCGCTTAACATGATATCTTTTGGGATGAATGGGTTTACTAAACATTTGTTGCCAAAAGGTGTTCCAGCTAGTTTAGAGATACTTCCGAGTATTGCTGGAAAACGCGTAGCATATACGTACCCCCATTTGTACGGCAGCGTTTCAAATGAATAATTGCCCACTATGTCAAAAAAGTCATTCTTCATCGTGTCGTGAATCTCTAGTTCTGGCACTTTGAGTTCTATACTCCTTCCAACTACAGTAGGGAGATGTACCTCAGACAAAAGTACGGATCGAAGACGCACCCCTGCCTCAGTGTGAAGTTTAAATGGGAATCTTGGGTTGCTGATGGATTTTCTTATGCCAAGTGCCACGATGAAATTTTCAGCGACGGCAAACGACATTTTAATAAATTTCAATAAATTCTTGAGGCTACCCACAGTAAACTCTGCTCGATAGTTTATGTGATTGTAAATTGATTGTCTAGAACTCTCTAGCTTCTTTATCAATTTTTCAACGCTTTTTGTTTTTTCTCTTCTTGGATATACGTAGCAATCTTCTGATGAAAATCCAGACCCAACTTGAGACGTACCCCATTTGGCAGATCGTACCAATGAATTGTAGTTTTCACATCAGGAGAATGTACGACATAATCCTTAATTGATTCATAATTAATGCACCTCAAAATCTCATCCGCTTGTTGATTATAGCGATCTTCTTAAGCTGCTTTGGGGGAGAGAGAGGGCACCGAAAGTAATTTATAAAGGAGCACATTCAACATTCAAAGCGTTTTGATCAAATCGTGACCCTAGAAAATATTCAAGATATGTAGCATCAGAGTTGATGCGATCGTCTTTGCGTCACCCAAAACCAGTGAGGGTGTACAAGAGCTGAAAAAATTGGTCAAACAAAGGTTTAGCGAGCTTGGGCAAGAGCGCCTACAAAAATACGTGAAGCAATCTTGATCTACTAAAAACATAAAAACGCTTAAAGACATTATAAGATGGTGATTCATTGGCTCGTGAATACAAACCAAAGGAAGGCATAGAATATCACATTCGCGTGAAACCTGGAGAGGTCGCCCGTTACGTGCTTCTGCCGGGCGATCCTGCAAGATCTGAACTCATCGCGAAGCACTTCGACAAAGCGAAGGAGATCGCATACAACCGTGAATTTCGCACTTTTACAGGCGAAGTTGGGGGTGTGCCGATCAGTGCGACGTCCACTGGAATAGGCTGCCCATCAACCGCCATCGCCATCGAAGAACTTGCGAAATGTGGCGCCAACACTTTTATCCGTGTGGGTACTGCCGGAGCTGTTAGCCCCAAGGTCAAAACGGGCGAAGTCGTCATCGCCAACGCGGCGGTGCGGGAGGAAGGCACCTCTATACATTACGTTCCCCTCAGCTATCCTGCGGTCGCCGATCTTGAAGTCACCAACGCGCTCGTCGAGGCGGCGGGGCGCTTGAAAGTTAAGCATCATGTGGGGCTGACCGTATCAAAAGACGCTTTTTATTCGGAAGAGCCAGAACGAGTACCGCTCGGAGAGCAAGCACGCGCTCGATGGAAGATCTGGCAGCGGGCGAACGTCCTCGCCACCGAGATGGAGTGCTCGACCGTCTACGCCCTCAGCAGTATAAACGGGTGGCGCGCTGGCGCTGCGCTCGCCATCATAGGCCCAATTGGAAAAATCGACGACCCGCACGCCGGCATAGACCAAGCGATCGACGTCGCCATCGAAGCCGTCAAAATTCTGGCGAAAGGTTAAGGAACGCTGTTCAAAAACGTTCGACTCGCCTTGCATCAACTAGGATTTTGAAAATGACAAGGATATGTGCAGTAGAGCAAACGAACTTGGCCCGTTAAGGCGTTATCAGCGCTTTTATGCACTCGCCCTTTTCGGACGCCTCGATTGCCTTCAGAGCATCTGCAATCTTGAATCTGTGCGTAAAGAGCTCTGCGAACGGGAATTTTCCTGAATTTAACACAGCCAGAGCCTCACGGAACTGCGTCAGCGGGTAGACCCAGCTTCCGAGGAGGTCAATATCCTTAAAGCATATCATATGGGGGTGAATTTCAACACCACCCGGATCTGTGAAGTGCCCTACCTCGACATACTTGCCCGCACGACGGGTCATCTCTATGCCCTCCGGAAGTGCTGCTGGCACGCCCGCACATTCAATGACGACATCCGCGCCCACACCGTGCGTCAATTCTAGCGCACGTTTAATCCGCTCCTGAGGAGTTTTGAACTCGCGCATGTCGACAACTTCATCGGCACCCATGCGCTTCGCCATGCGCAGCCTCTGATCGACGCGGTCGATCACGATGACTTTACCAGCGCCAGCGACCTTGGCAGCCGCTACAGCGAGCAGCCCTATCGGCCCGGCACCCTGTACGAGAACCGTTGCGCCGATCCCAAACCCTTTTCCGGCGAATGGCATACCTGGCATGAAAGCTCGTTCGAGTGCTCGCGTCGCCACCGCCATGGGCTCTGCAAGCGCACCAACTTCAAACGGCATGCCCTTTGGCAGTTTATAGACCCAAGATCGCGGCTCTATGTAAATGTACTCGGCGAAGCCCCCGTAGAGGTGTGGGGGGTTTTTGCACGTGCGCGAGCCACCGTAGACCAAGCGACTGGTGCAGAGGTTTTGGTAGTGGGGCATGTTGCGGCAGTAATAACAGCGCCCGCAGGGCAGGCCTGGGACGACGGTAACCGCGTCGCCCTCGGCTAACTCGCCGTCGCGCACGACCAAGCTTTCGTTTGCCTTTTGGCCTAGCTTTTCAACCACACCCGAAAATTCGTGACCAGGTATCAAGGGGAATGGAGTCGTTTTTTGATGTCCGCGAAAGATGTGCACATCAGTTCCGCAGACACCGCACGCCTTGATTTTTATCAACAGCGCGTCATTTGCAACCTTCGGCTTGTCGAATTCTTGTATCTTGAGCTCGTTCGGTTCCGTTATCACCGCGGCTTTTACCAATAACTCACCTCGCTGTTTGATTGCGCACATCCCATTAATACTATTTCCGAAGCCAATTTTCCTAACCTTAAATTTAAGAGTATGTAAGAGTAGCGATAAATTGGTCTCTACATGACAAAAACTCAGAAAGAATTTGAAAAAATTGTCAATGTTGCAGCGGTACTAGCTGTAGTCGCTTCCTCGTTTGCGGCGGTCAGCTGGATAACCTCTGGCAAGGCCGGTGGCGACGCAGACGATGCAAAAATGACGGCTCTTGGTGCGATGATATTAAGATTAGAATCCTCTACGGAAGCATCCACCGCGCGGGTACAAGCACAAACATATCTTACGCAAGCTGGGATGTACTTTGCGTATGCTGATAGAGAGAACAACGAGAATGTGAAGGGCTATTTGGACAATTTAGGATATACATCATTGGCGATGTCAAATTTTTACATTGGTGTGGCGGAAAACGCAGAAAATAAAGCGCAATCTTATTACGATACATATGAAACAAACCTTGAGTTGGCTGCAAAATCAGATACCGCGTCGGGAAACAGATCCACTGGAGCACTTATTTTCAACGTTGCGGCAGTGCTAGCCGAATGCACGGTCTTGATTAAACGAAAAGAGCTTTTGTATGTGTGTTTACCGATTTTCGCGATCGGGATGTATTATCTAACAATATCGCTGTTTTAGAAAGACATGCTTGGCACCCTTTGTTTTCAGTAAATTAAAATTAACGATAAATTAAGTTAAAATGGTAAAATGCGCCGACTCAAGCCACCGCGGGGGAAATGATCAGCATCACGGTTACCGTTAGAAAACCGCAGGGCTTGGCGATCACCGGGCATCTAAGATCGTGTCTCCTGGCCAGGGTGGACGCTGCTGCTGGCTTTTTCGGTAGCAAGAGATCCTCCACCTATGTGGCGTTAAACGAGGAGGGGCGGGGCTATCCTAGCAACAGAAGATAATATCCGGTGATGTAGGAAGTGGGATGAAAAACCACGCTCAAGACGAAGAACGCTAGAAAGGATGCAATAGAAAACTTCAGCCAAAAAATCGTGCTTTTTATCCTGCGCTTTCTGAAAAATTGTTGAGCTGCTGCGCGCCTACCGTAGCGTAGCGCCTTCACCAGCTGTTCCCACCATTTTAGCGTATCTCGCCAAGTAGCCCTTGAGCTTTCTAGCTGGGGCACGCCATCTATGCAAGCGCTGCTGGAGTTCTTCATCCGATACCAACAGCTCCAGCCTTCTATTCGGGATATCGATTCGGATAAGATCTCCGTCCTGAACAACTGCTATTGACCCACCTTCGGCAGCCTCGGGAGAAACATGGCCTATCATGGGGCCGCGGGTCGATCCTGAAAATCGCCCATCGGTCACTAGCGCAACCGATTCTCCGAGCCCCATCCCCATAAGCAGCGAGGCAACCATGTGCTGCTCGCGCATCCCGGGCCCACCCTTCGGTCCTTCGTAGCGAATGACAAGGACATCGCCTCGTTTGATCTCCTTGGCTTCCAACGCTTTCACAGCGTCTTCGAGGCACTCGAAAACGCGGGCTGGGCCCTCGTGCTTTTTCATTTTAGCGCTGACCGCGACCTGCTTCACCACTGCACCATTTGGGGCCAAATTACCCTTGAGGACGGCGATCGAACCTTCAGAACTGATCGGCTTCGATAGAGATCTGATTATCTCTATGTCCAACACCTTGACTCTTTCGATATTTTTGTTCAACATTTTTCCAGTCACGGTAAGGACGCTGAGGTTGAGCATGCTTTCGAGCTGCTTCATCAACGCCGGCACGCCGCCAGCCTTAGCAAAGTCGAGCACGGTGTGCGGTCCAGCGGGTTTCAAAGCGCATAAATGCGGGATGCGTCTGCTTACCTCGTCAAATTTCTCGAGAGATATTTTTATTCCTAGCTCAGATGCGATCGCAGGCAAATGAAGCACCGTGTTGAGGGAGCCACCGAGCGCGACATCTATGGTTATAGCATTCTCAAAAGACTCAGGTTTCATTATGTCACTCGGCTTTATGTCTTTCTTCAGCAGTTCTACGACTTGGCGTCCGCTCTCTTCAGCCAACCTGTCCTTCGCCGCGTCCTCAGCATGGGTCATCGCACAATACGGCAAGCTCATGCCGAGGGCCTCCGTCACGCATGCCATGGTGTTTGCCGTCGCCATCATCGCACAACTGCCTGCGCCTGGGCACGCGACCTGCTCTATCTCCGCAAGTTCAAGCTCGCTGAGTTTTCCCGTTTTCACACGCCCTACGGCCTCGCGAGCATCGACGAGCGTCAGTTTTTGACCTCTCCAATATCCAGGCAACATTGGCCCGCCCGTCACGACTATCGTTGGAATGCCGAGACGAGCTGCCGCCATCAAATGTCCTGGCACGATTTTGTCACAAGACGGCAACATGACCATCGCGTCGAATTTATGAGCCTCCACTACAAGCTCGATCGAATCTGCGATCAAGTCGCGGGAAGGCAACGAATAGCACATGCCCGAATGGCCTTGAGTCAAACCGTCGCATATCGCTATTGTGTTGAACTCGAAAGGCACACCGCCGGCAGCGCGAACGCCGGCTTTGACCGCCTCCGCTAACCTGCGCAGGTGTACATGCCCCGGTACGATTTCTGAAAATGAGTTTACGACCGCAATGAATGGTCTATTGAATTCATCCTTAGTCACACCCAATGAGTGGAGCAACGCCCTGTGTCCCGCCCGCTCCAAACCTTCTTTTATTTCATCGCTCCGCACGTGACCACATTAGGCAGATTTAAACTTCAACCATAAATAAGTCGTTCTGGTGGCAAAGTGGTTAAAGTGACTTTACCTTTCGGCAAAAGTCGCATTCAATTTGATATCCCAAAGGAAAATCTCATCGGCATCATCGAGCCCAGCCACGCACAAGTGGCTCCAAATCCGGCCGCTGAGATCAGGCGCGCATTGGATAATCCAATCGGTGGTGAGGAACTGGAGAAACTTGCTGGGCCTGACAAAAAAATAGCGATAGTGGTGACCGATTACACGAGGGCGTGCCCCGAAGATATCATACTGCCGATGTTGCTTGATGACCTACAAGCTGCGGGCGTCGATCTAAAAAATATCGTTGTTTTGGTTGGCACTGGGGCACACCGGCCGATGACCGAGAGAGAGATGCAAGAAAAATTTGGTGTTTTGGATAGGGTTCGAGTCATAAATAATGAACCGTTTGATGAGGAAAAACTCGCATATTTGGGCAAAACAAGTACCGGCGGGCCAATATTTATCAACAATGAAGTAGCGAGTGCCGACTTTGTGATCGCCGTGGGTGTGGTAGAGCCCCATCAGTACGCCGGTTTCAGCGGCGGGCGCAAGTTAGTGGCGGTCGGCGCTGCGGGGATTCAAACTATCACGCATGTCCACCAGCCAAAATTTATCGACGCAAAAGGCACGCGCCTGTGTGGTCTCGAAGGAAACCCATTCCACCGAGAACTCGTCGAGATAGCGGGCAAAACAAATCTGAAGTTTGCGGTAAATGTCGTGCTTGACGCCGAGCATAAACTTGTGCGATGCTTCGCTGGCGATCCGACCGCATCCTTTGAAGAAGCAGCAAAGCTGGCGTGCGAACTATACGTCAAAAAAATTCCAGAGAGAGCCGATATCCTCGTGCTCGGAGTCGGGCACCCAAAAGATGTCGATCTCTATCAATCATCTCGCGGCTTCACCTACGCTTACTTTGCCTCGAAGCCGGCCGTAAAAGAAGGGGGGATAATTATACTGGCCACTCCCTGTCCTGAAGGCACAGGGAACGCCGCATTCGAAAACTTGCTCAGGCGCTCGCACACGCCAAGCGAAGCTGTGAAAAAAGGTAAAGAAATAGGGTTCGAGGCCGGTGAACAACGTGCGTACATGGTGGCGAAGGTCCTCGAGCACGCAAAAGTCATCGTTGCGGGGTCGAGCGTTCCACCAAAGGTTTTGCAGGAGATGTTCTTCGATTCCGCAAAGACCGTCGACGAGGCACTTGCTAAAGCTTTTAGGATTGCGGGAAAAAATGCGAAAGTTTTAGTCATTCCGCACTCGTTGTTGACAATTCCAATGGTTGGTTAATTGATGAAGCTCAAAATTAAACGCCGAGATTTTAGATATATTGAGAAACACGCGTTGAAAGTTTTTCCACTTGAATGCTGTGGCCTGTTAATTGGAAAAATGGGGAAGGGAATTTTTGATGTGAAAGAGGTGATTCAAGCAGAAAACGTGCACAAGTCGGAGGTATCTTTTGAAGCGGACGCCGAACTCGTCTATCGAGCAGTCAACGCGGCCGAGGTAAAAGAGCTCGAACTCATCGGTATTTACCACTCACATCCAAACATGGGGGCATATATTAGTGCGGCAGATGCAGAGATAATGAAACTATGGCCGAACGTGGCTTGGCTGGTGCTCGGTGTTTCTAAGAAGCGTGCCATCGAGAAAAAAACATTCATGCTGAAAGATGGTAAAATCGTTGAGCTTGAGATAAAAATCGACTGAATCATGAGGATTTTTTGACCACAAAAAGTCCGCAGTGGCAACGCCCCATGCTTTTGATTTCATCCTTGTGGTAAATGCACGGGCAGATGATCTTCCTGTCCCGCTCCTTGTCCCCTGTGACCGCGCGGCAGGGGCAATATCTGTAACCAAACTTCGCCTCGTTGCGCAAGAGCCCTTGAATCACAAAAGTTACGATTTCCTCATCTGGGTTGAGCATGAACCCCTGCGACTCGGCGTACTGTTTGGATATCTGGCGGAGCTTTTTAGCGTCCAATGCCCAAGGCCTCCCTGAGCGCTGGTTCATCAAAGCCAACGATTATCTTTCCATCGACGTCTATCACTGGAACTCCGTTTTGCCCGCTTTTCTTGATCATCTCGATAGCTGCTGCGCGATTTTCTTGGACGTTTACTTCTTCAAATTTTATCGCATGCTTCTTCAGGAACTCCTTCGCCATCGTGCAGTATGGGCAGAAGGGCGTGGAGTAGACTTTAACCTTCATAATATCACCAATTGGTATAATCGCACACGTAATTAAACACTTATTGATACATTGGTTAGTTTATTTAAAGTACTGTGCTGAAAAAAGGCGGGGGATAAGTTGTTTGGATACGCGGGAAAACTATTGTATGTTGATCTTAGCAAGGGCTCGTTTGAGGACCGCGAAACACCTCCACACCTGGCTCAAGCTTTTCTGGGCGGCCGTGGGCTCGGGGCGGCGATCCTTTGCAAAGAACTCGCGCCTAAGGTAGACCCACTAGGTCCGAAAAACATCCTCATTTTCATGACCGGCCCCACTGACGGCACACTCCTGCCTGCATGCCCACGTTGGGCTGTCGTCACAAAATCTCCCTTAACTGGGATGTATCTCTGCAACTCCTCAGGTGGATTTTTTGGCCCAGAGCTAAAATTCGCGGGTTATGATGGGATAGTTATCAAAGGCAAGGCGAAATCGCCCGTTTATCTCAGCATCCAAGATGGCAAGGTAGAGCTGCGCGACGCCAAAAAACTCTGGGGAAAAATGACCGACGAAACCGAGCAAGAGATAAGGAAGGAACTCAAGGACAACCGCGTCCGAGTCGCGTGCGTTGGGCCCGCCGGAGAAAACCTAATAAAATATGCAAATATCCAATCCGACCTCCGCTCCATCGGCCGAGGAGGTGCTGGAGCTGTGATGGCTTCGAAAAATCTCAAGGCGGTCGCCGTTCGGGGCCATGGTAAGTTCGAGGTGGCCGATGAAGAAGGCCTGTCGACTCTCGTCCGAGAACTGCGCACGAATATGAAGGAAAGCGAGGCCGTCAAAAACTTCTCGAAGTGGGGGACAACGCAGTTCGTTGACCCCATAAACGAGGCCGGCCTCTGGCCGACGCGGAATTTTCAAGAAGGAGTGTTCGAAGGAGCAGGAAAAATCAACGCTGAGACCATGCGAAAGCAGATGGTCAAACGCGATACCGCTTGTTTCGGTTGCCCGATCGCGTGCGGCAAATACAGCGTCGTGGCAGAGGGCAAGTATGCGGGCACGATGGTCGAGGGGCCGGAATACGAAACGCTTTGGTCGTTCGGTGCACAGTGCGGCATCGACGATCTTGGGGCGATAGCCGCCGCGAACATGTGGTGCGATAAATACGGTATGGACACGATTTCCGCTGGCAACACGATCGGCTTCGCGATGGAGTGTTATGAACGTGATCTGCTCACGCAAAAAGATACTGGCGGGTTAGAGCTCAAATTTGGTGATCATGAAGTTTTCTTGCCGCTGCTCAAAAAAATCGCTCTCCGCGAAGGGATCGGTGATTTGCTCGCCGAAGGAGTGCGTGAGATGGTGAAGCGCCTCAAGCACGGGACGGAGAACTTCGCCATGCACGTGAAAGGCATGGAGCTACCGGCGTACGACCCGCGAGGAGCTTGGGGGATGGGGGTAGCCTATGCGACATCCTGCCGTGGTGGCTGCCATCTGAAAGCTTGGACGCTTGGGGTGGAGGTGATGCAACCAAAGTACGATCGCTTCTCACCCGAGGGCAAAGGGAAACTGGTGTTCGGGTTGCAGAACGAGCGAGCGGTGATTGATTCAATGGGTGTCTGTGTGCTCGGGGCCCGCGCGATTGGTGTTGACGAAATGGTTAGGATAATAACGGCGATGACGGGCTGGAACTTCAACTCAAAGAAACTCTTGGAAGCTGGCGAACGCATCTACAACGTCGAGCGTCTGATCGCCGTTCGAGAGGGTATCACGAGGAAAGACGATACCCTGCCGCCGAGGTTGCTCACTGAAGTGCTGCCGCATGGACCTAGTAAGGGAGTGCACCTACGCAGGGAAGATCTCGATCAAATGCTCGATGAGTACTATGCGATTCGTGGTTGGGATCGAAATGGGAAGCCGACGAAAGCTAAGTTAGAAGAGCTCGGCATACCCAAGTTGCTTGGGCGGTAAAATGGGTGCTAAAAGACTTTTCGGTACTCGCGGCATCCGTGGCCCAATAGCGACAAAAATCACGCCAGAGCTCATGCTGAGGCTGGGGCAAGCGCTGGCGAACTATGTAGGTGAAGGTAAGATCGTCATCGCGAGAGATGCCCGTACATCTGGGGAGATGTTGGGACATGCTTTCATAACGGGGGTGCTCGCTGGTGGTTGTGATGTGATCGACATTGGCGTCGCGCCATCGCCATGCGTGGCCTTCACGACCCGCGACATTGGGGCCAAGGCTGGCGCGATAATAACAGCTTCTCACAACCCGCCCCCAGACAACGGCGTGGCCTTCTACAACTTTAAGGGCATGGAATTTTTGCCGAGCGAGGAGCTCGCCATTGAAGAAATCATTTTTGGAGGGCGAATTAAGCAGGCGAATTGGGATGAGCTCGGCAGCGCGCAGCGCTACGATGCAATCCCGCAGTATGTACGGGCTATCAAAAATGCCGTGAAGGTGAAGCGCGGTTTCAAAGTCGTGGTGGACTGCGCAAACGGCGCTGGTTCGATGGTCACTCCCTATTTACTCCGCGAACTCGGCTGTAAAGTCGTGACACTGAACTCGCACTTGGATGGGCATTTTCCTGGGCGCCCAGGTGAACCTCAACCGTGGAACCTCGGAGATCTCATGCGAACGGTTCAGGAAGTGGGCGCGGATGTCGGGCTCGCTCACGATGGCGACGCTGATAGAGTTGCAGCTATAGATGAAAATGGAAAATTCATCAAACACGACGCCCTCCTCGCCCTTTTCGCCAAACGCATCATAGAATCTAAAAAAGGAGGGATAGCGATCACGAGCATAAACACCTCCGTAGCTATAGAGGAAGTCGTCGCGAAGGCCGGAGGTAGCACGATCCGTACCGCCCTCGGCAACATTCACGCGGCGATGCAGGAGCATGGCGCTGTATTCGCAGGTGAACCTGGAAAAATCATTTTTTTGGACTTCGGCCCCTGGATAGACGGTGTCCTCGGAGCTGCGAAGCTCCTTGAAATCATGTCGACGGAAGGAAAACCCATATCAAAAATTATCGCTGATGTGCCTGATTATCCATTTTATCATGAGGACTTCGCATGCCCGGACGAGAAAAAAGCCGCGTTCATGCAGAACATCCGCGACTACCTGCCGAAGAACGTCGGCGAAGTGCGAGATTTGCTCGAAATAGACGGCCTTCGAGTCAATCGTAACAATGGCAGCTGGATTTTGGTCCGCGTCTCCGGTACAGAGCCGAAGGGGCGCATAGTTGTGGAGGGACGGACGCAAGCTGAAATGGAGGAGCTCAAGGCCATCGGGCTCCGCGGAATTGAAGAATTTTTGAAATAATGCAGTTTATGGATGATGGTGCTGTTTGAATAAGGATTTTTACCGAATTTTTATTTCATAGTGACATTATGAAATAATAAAAATGGCGATGCATGTGCGGCGGCCATGCAATTGAACTATTTTGAGGTGGATAACTGTAACATATGTTATCATTATAAAGAAAGGCGGTCCAGCACTGATTTTGCGCGGTGAATACGGGCATAAACTCTAGTTCGTACTATTTGAGCAGTACCATGGACGACAGAGCTAACTTTTAAGAACCGAATTCCAAGTAGTTTGAGGAGGTGTAGGGATGGTTAATGCCTACAGTTTAATATCTGTGGAGCCCGGAAAGACTGCGGAGATTTTCAAAAAAATTAAAAAAATTGATGGGGTAAAATCCACGGAGTGCGTCGCTGGCCCATACGATATAGTTGCACGCATAGATGTGGACTCCCTAGAGAAGCTGACGAAGGCTGTGTTCAGCGACATACGCAACATCTCGGGCGTCACAAACACCACGACGCTGATCGTGGTTGAAATATGAAAGATTTTGTTGTCATTGGCGTTGTTGGTCTGCCGGGCTCTGGCAAGACCGAGGTTGCAAAAGTTGCTGTGGGCTTAGATATCCCTTGCGTTCGAATGGGCGATGTAGTCTGGGAAGAAGTCAAGCGCCGCGGGCTTGAAATAAACGAAACCAACGTCGGCGTGGTCGCGAACGAACTACGTCTAAAGGAGGGTTTCGCCACTATCGCGAAAAGATGCGTCCCCCTGATAGAGCGCAGCGGGGGAGGAAAGAAAGCCGTTTTTATCGACGGCATAAGAGGCATCGCTGAAGTTGAAGAATTTAGAAATGCGTTCAAGCAACGCTTCCATTTGCTCGGCATGTGGGCCAACCAGAATACGCGCTATCGGAGGATAATGGCGCGCGGCAGGCGGGATGACGCTTCGGGCCTGAGAGTTTTTCAAGAGAAGGACAGGCGCGAACTCAGCTGGGGGCTGGGAGATGCCCTCGCTCTAGCAGATCACATCGTCGTAAACGAAAACACGCTTGCAGAACTCCACAAAGAAGCAGCAAAACTCCTAAAATCTTTGATCGGGGACAAGACTTGAAACTACGCGTCGAAACGGAGGTCAGGGCCACTGAAGACCAAACGAAGGTCGAGGCAGCTATAAAGAGGATATTTCCAACTTTGCAACTGAACCGAGTCGGCAACTATTTGATTGGAGAATCATCAGATGTTAGAGCTCTCGATAGGCTGCATCAGTTGCTCCGCCTTCAGGCGATCTTGGACTCGGCGCGAAAAATCATGAGGGCTGGTAGGCGGGGAAATCTCGTGGAATTTATGCTGAACAAGCAAGTCGCGGCCGTTAGCAAGGTAAGTTTCACCGATGGTGAGTCACCGCTCGGCCCCATCGTCGTGACGCTGGACGCCCCAAACATCGAGTGCTTGATTGATTATCTGGCCCCCCGCACGCGGGAGGGTAAGCCTATCTGTGAAATTTCTTACGTTGAGTGAACAAACATTTAGAGTTTTTGTGAGCGTATTCAACATAATGCACATCTGTTACTTGTCAACAGGGGTGTTGACAACCTCGGCGTGCCTAGCGTGAGACGTCATGTCAAACGTTTGACATCACCCCTACAAACACCGCCATGGCGGCGCCGAGCAAGTAGTACCCAATTGCATTGTAGCCCTCAAGCAGGAAAATTTTCGCCACGAGCTTGGAGGGCTTTTTGAAAAATTTCCATGGCTTGACCCCACGGCACATCAGGTAGAGTTCTATCGGCCCTAGGAGAGCCAAGATCGCAAACATTATCGCCAAAGCTATCCAGAAGCCCGCGAACCACCCGATGATAAACCCGGCCGGCATGTATCCGACCCACCGCTCGATCATGCCTAACCTTGCGTGCCCCCACGGTACATGTACACCCAGCGAGCGGTAGTATTTCAAAATCCGCCGGAGCGCAAAGACATCAACGATTGGGAGCAGCCAGAGCAACACTTGTAACATATTAAAAACTAGAGCGTGATTGTAAATGTACTTGATGGGGGGATCGAACTGCACAATATAATCGCTAAAAGGGAAATTGCTCCGGACATCATTTCGTTAGAAGTCGACGCTCCGCTAGTCGCAAAGAAGGCCAAACCTGGGCAATTTATAATTTTGATGATCGATGGAAAAGGAGAACGGATTCCGCTAACCATCGCTGATTACGATCGAGAAAAGGGATGGATACGCATAGTGTTCGAGGTGGCGGGCAAAACAACAGCTCAGCTCTCTCAAATGAACGAGGGAGATGAGCTATTTTCACTCGTTGGCCCCCTGGGCAAGCCAACCAGGCTCGAGAAATACGGGACAGTAGTGACCGTAGGGGGGGGAACAGGTATTGCCTGCGTTTACCCCATAACGCGAGGTCTAAAAGAAGCTGGTAACAAGGTCATCGCGATCATCGGCGCAAGAACAAAGGATTTGATCATAATGGAAGGGGAGATGAAAAAGGCCTCCACTGAACTCTTGGTTACCACCGATGACGGAAGTTATGTGAGGAAAGGTTTCGTGACGGATGTTTTAGGTGAAGTACTTCGAAAGGAAAAAGATGTGAAAAAAGTGTTGGCTATCGGTCCGGCCCCAATGATGAAGGCAGCCTGTGACATCACCAAACCGTACAACCTAGAGACAATCGTCAGCTTGAATTCCATTATGGTAGATGGAACTGGTATGTGCGGCTCATGTAGGGTTACCGTGGGTGGTGAGACAAAATTCGTCTGTGTTGATGGACCGGAGTTCAACGGACATTTGGTAGACTGGCAGGAATTCATGAACAGATTGAGGCGGTATGAACGGTTGGAAAAACTATCCTTGGAGAGGTACAGAAAACAGCGAAGGAGGTGGGAGAACGGCCGAGATGATATCCGTTGAGGAGCGGATGAAAAGATCACAGAGGCCGATGCCCGAGCAGGACCCGAAGGAGAGGATTCATAACTTTGACGAAGTGCCGCTGGGCTACACTAAAGAGGATACCATCTATGAGGCACAGAGATGCTTGCAATGCGACCAGCCGACCTGTATGAGCGGTTGCCCAGCAGGAGTACACATTCCTCAGTTTATCAAGAAGATCGTGGAAGAAGATTTCGCTGATGCGTATTTCGAAATATTAAAAACCAACAATCTTCCAGCGATGTGTGGCAGGGTATGCCCCCAGGAAGACCAATGCTACAAGACTTGCGTATTCAATAAAACAGGCAAACCCATTGCAATAGGGAGGTTGGAACGCTTTGTTGCCGATTGGGCAAGGGAGCACGATGTCCACGAGGAGTTGCCAGAGCTCAAAAAGAAAGGTAAAAGTGTGGCTGTCGTTGGCTCGGGGCCAGCAGGCCTAACCTGTGCAGCAGATCTGGCGAAAATGGGCTACGATGTGACCATATTCGAAGCGCTCCAAAAACCAGGTGGTGTATTAATTTACGGCATCCCTGAATTCAGATTGCCTAAAACCATAGTGGAATACGAGATAAGTGAAATTCAGAAGTTAGGAGTAAAACTGGTCACTAACTTCGTGGTTGGGCTTACGAAGGGCGTCGATGAATTGGCAGAAGAATTCGATGCCTTGTTTCTGGCAAATGGTGCTGGGGCGCCGCACTTTGTGCATATACCTGGAGAAAACCTCAACGATGTGTACTCAGCAAATGAATTCCTCACCCGCTCCAACCTCATGAAAGCTTATAGATTCCCTGAATTCGACACGCCGATCAAGGTTGGGAAAAAGGTAGCGGTCATCGGAGCGGGAAATGTGGCCGTGGATGCCGCGAGGACCGCCTTGAGGTTGGGCGCGAAAGAGGTGCACATTGTCTATAGGAGATCTAGAAAAGAGGCGCCGGCAAGGGCCGAGGAGCTCGCTCATGCCGAAGAGGAAGGCATAAAGTTTGATTTTCTCACCCTTCCCCTAAAAATACTTGGCGACGAGAAGGGCAACGTCACTAGCATGGAGTGCGTCAGGATGCAGCTGGGTGCACCCGACGAATCCGGAAGGAGAAAGCCCATTCCCGTAGAAGGAACAAACTTCGTGATGCAGGTGGACATGGTCATCGATGCGATTGGAACGGGCGCGAACCCCATTGTCGCGAGAAGCGCAACCGATGTACGGACGAACAAATGGGGATATTTCGTTGTAGATGAGAAAACTTGTGCTACCAGCAGGGAGGGGATATTCGCCGGCGGAGACATCGTTCGCGGAACAGCAACCGTAATCTCTGCCATAGGGGACGGAAAAACAGCAGCAAGAGCAATAGATAACTACCTTTCTTCGGGTGGCAGTTTGAAAAAGCAGAAAAAAGTCCTGAGTTCTCTTCTTTATACTTAAATACTTATAATACCATGCCTGGGGTACAAGTTAAAAAAGAGTTCTTTCAATATCATGAATGGCGATCGCATGGAGAAAAAACCAAATCCCTTCGACATGGTTGTAAAACAAATCGACATCATCGCAAAAAAATTGAAGCTTGATCCTTCAATGGTTGAGAAGCTCAAGACTCCTAGGCGAATCATAATCGTTTCTGTGCCTATCCGGATGGATGATGGAAGAATCAAAGTTTTCACTGGTTATCGGATACAGCACGACATGACGCGCGGGCCTTACAAAGGGGGGATCAGGTATCACCCAAGCGTCGACCTCGATGAAGTAAAAGCGCTTGCGGCGTTGATGACCCTGAAAGCTGCCGTTGTTGATATCCCCTACGGCGGCGCAAAGGGTGGTGTAGCTTGCAACCCGAAGGAGATGTCGAAGAAAGAACTCGAGCGTCTTACCCGGCGGTACACGGCGATGATTCTTGACGAGATCGGACCCTACAAGGATGTCCCTGCGCCGGATGTTTACACAGATGAGCAGACCATGGCGTGGATAATGGACACCTACAGCGAGTTTAAGGGATATCTAGTCCCCGAAGTCGTGACGGGCAAACCCATCGAGGTCGGTGGGTCGGAAGGCAGGCGCGAGGCCACTGGGCGAGGGGTAGCGATATGTGCTCGCGAGGGCGCAGAACACCTCGGCATAGACATGAAGGATCTAGGGGTTGCCGTTCAGGGATTCGGCAAGGTCGGGCAAGCAGCGGCCAAGAGCCTTCATCAAATGGGGTGTAAGATTATCGCCGTGAGCGACTCAAAGGGTGGAATATACAATCCGGATGGTATTGACCTCGATGCGGTGCTAGAACACAAGAAAAAAACCGGACAGCTTCGAGGGTTCAAAGGCGCTAAGGAGATCACAAATGAGGAATTGCTCGAGCTAGAGTGTGACATTTTAGTGCCAGCTGCGCTCGAGAATCAGATAACGGAGGCCAATGCTCCCCGTATAAAGGCGAGGATGATCGTCGAGGGGGCAAACGGACCGAGCACCCCCGGCGCGCGAGAGATCCTCAACAAGCGGGGCATCTTCGTCGTGCCCGATATCTTGGCGAATGCCGGGGGAGTGATCGTGAGCTATTTCGAATGGATCCAGAACTTGCACCGTGAACACTGGAGCGAGGAGGAAGTCAATCGAAGGCTAGGGGAGAAGCTGGTGAGCGCCTTCAAAAATGTGCTCGAAGTGAGAAAGGAACACGCTGTCGACATGGCGACCGCGGCTTACATGCTCGGCGTCAAGCGGATTGTGGATGCCGCCGAGAAGCTTGGCTTGTTCCCGTAAATCGCGGAGTACGTATTTAGATTTCCCCAAGAGCGAGAACCTAAGCATCACCTTCGACACTCGGCGAACATTCGCCATCCCTCTTTTCATCCTCCCCGCCGAGGCTTTGGGTGGAGGTTGTTTATAAAAGAGGCAAATCCAGGATACGTACATCCTGGAAAAGTTCAAATAGGATGAACCTGGGAAATTATTCTGAGCGATGGCGAAAAGAGGGTTAAGTGATTTCGGATGAGCTGAACCTCCAGACCGAGTCCACCTATTTCTGTAGGGGGACCTCGAGCTTCATCAAGTCTCGCGCCACCACCGTGTTCGGGAAAATTTTCTTCGCCTGTTCGAGTAGCGCGGAGTCATCTTTCTCGTAGCGAGGGCTGATGTGAATGAGGGCGAGTTGCTTTACCTCCGCCCGCTTCGCGATCTCGGCCGCTTCAGCTGGCGTAGAATGCCCCGTCTCGGCCGCCCTCTCCGCTAGCTCGTCTGCCAACGTGCAGTCATGAATCAGCACATCAGCACCCTCAGAAAATTTGATTATGCTTTCACACGGTCGGGTATCCCCAGCGTAAACTATCTTTCGCCCTGACTGAGGCGGGCCCATCACTTGCTCTGGCTTCACCACGCGCCCATCTCGCAACTTTGCGCTTTTTCCCGACTTCAGACGGGAGAAATCTGGGCCGGCCTTGACGCCCAACGCTAGAGCCTTCTGGGGATAGAATTTCCCGGGGCGCTGACCCTCGAGCAAAGCGTATGCGAGCGCTGGAACGGGATGATCGACTCCGCAGGTTTTTATGCTGTAACCACTCCGGCGCAGCTCATCTCCGGGCTTGAGCTCCTTCACATGCACTTCAAAGGTCAGAGTGTAGTAGGGCACGCGCAGAAAATTCTCGATGCGTGCTTTTCCCTCTGGTGGGCAATATACTTCGAGCTTTTCCTTTCGGTCCATCAGCGACATCGTCTGCACGAGGCCAGCCAGCCCCAAGAAGTGGTCGCCGTGAAGGTGCGTTATAAAAATTGCTTTCAACCTCATCGGGCTCAACCCAGCGAGCGCCATCTGACGCTGTGTCCCCTCGGCGCAGTCGAACAACAGGAGCTCTCGATCGCGCTTCAAAGCTATCGCGGGCAAGCCACGTTGAGCCGTTGGGATGCTGCCGCTGGTTCCAAGGAAAATAAGCTTCATATAATTACCTCAGGATCAGAAATTATTACCTCTTTCTCATCACATAGATGCTGCGGGTCAAGCTCTTGTGAACTCGTTGTTCATGTTTTTCGATCATCCGCAAACCTGCACTCTGAGCAATACCTTCAAGTTCTAGCCCCGCGGGCGAGGTGATACAAACGTAACCTTTTCGCTTCAAAACTTGCGCGATCGATGGCAGCGCGTCACCGTACATTTCTTTCAATTCAACCCCGGCAGTCGTCGCCTGCCTACCATATGGCGGATCGGTTGCCACGGCGTCGACCTCTGGCACGTTTAAATGACGGGCGTCTCCGACGAGCAGCTGATAATCTTTCAAACCTAACGCCTCCAGATTCTGTTTAGCACCATCGATCATTTTTGCATCTATATCCACACCTATCGGTTTGGCACCGATTAGGCCAGCCTCTATCAGAATGCCACCCACACCGCAGAATGGGTCGAGCAATGTACCATGTCTTGGCGTTCGCGCGAGGTTGACCATGGCGCGCGCGAGCAGAGGCATGAGCGTCGATGGATGAAAAGCGGCCCGCATCGTAGGGCGCCGAAGCGTGAATTTCATCCTATCGACATGGGCAGCAGAAACACCTATGACGCAGTAATCGCTCGTGAGGACTCCTACGATCTCGACATCGGGGTGCGTCAGGTCCACCTTAAAATCTACCTCGCTCATGATCAGGTCGGCGATCCTCCTCTCCAACACAGGCATGTTAATGTCGGGCAGATATCTTTTAACGCGCCTCATGTGGACGGCGAAGGTTTTTCCGTGAGGAAGCAAGTCGACGATGTCGGAGCTACTTATCGCTTGAAGGACATCGGTGGGCCTCCTTACCTCGGCGGTGCAAAGGTGCCAACATATCTCTCTACACATCGCCAAACGCGAGGCGAGCACATCTGGGTCGGCCTTCGTCTCGGCGATGAGGACTTGGTCTAGCTGATCGACCACTTTGTAGGATCTATGCTCCGCCTTTATCGCAGCCATCGCCTCTGCAGTAGGCAAAGTTGGATGCTCGCCGGAGAGCACCATCATCAAACGCTTCATATGTTGCCCTACCTGATCGCTTCTGCAATTATGGGTGCGACGGATATCACGCTCGTCTTGTGCTCGATCGTGTCGGTGGCTATCACTTTTTTTACGCCCGCGGCGAGTATCCTCCTCAGCGCCTTGCCAACGAGCACGGGGTGAATACATGCGGCGTAGACTCTGCGGGCTTTTTGTTTCTTGAGAATTTTTGCCGCCTCCACAACAGTGCCCCCAGTGCTGATGATGTCATCCACGATAACGATGTCCTTGCCAGCGACGTTGAGGCGCTTTGGCTTCGTAACTACTTCAGTCGGGGCAAGTCTGGTTTTTTCAAGATAATCGTACTCGGCTGAAATCTCGGCGGCCACCCTACGGGCTCGAACTAAGGAACCCTGATCCGCGCCGAGCACAACTGGGGCGCGCAGGTTGAGTTTAGGTAGATAACGACCAATCAAAGGCATCGCAGAAAGGTTGTAGGCGGGGATCGCAAAATTTTTTATTATATCATCCTCGTGGATATCTACTGTGAACATATCATCCGTGCCAGCACTTTCGATTATTCTACACGCCGTGCGAACGCTTATCGCCTCCCCTGGCTTGAAACGCTTGTCCTGCCTAGCATAGCCGAAATATGGCACGACTGCGGTAACGCGTCCAGCTCCGTGGTCCTTTGTGGCGCTAAGGAGTAAAGAGAGTTCGATCAAATTATCGTTTGCCGGAGAGCAAGTTGATTGCACGACTACCACATGTTCCCCCTTGACCTCCTCTGGAATGCGGATATAGGTCTCGCCATCAGGAAAACGCTTTCTTTCAGGCTTTACCAAGGGGCATCCGAGCGCTTTCGCGAGGCGGTCGGCCAGCAACTTGGACGCGGAACCGGCGATAACTTTCATAACATTCCCTGCGACAACCACTTTAGCAGGGTGATTAAAAATAGTTTGGTGGTAAGATTGTGGCGAGTGTTCAGGCCAGATTCCATTGCAGTTCTCAAGGACGAGCTGGCGAGAAAATCTCTGGATAGATATTTCGCAGTCATGGAGGGGCGCCTTCCAGCTAGATTCCTGGTGAGCAAGCGCGTGCCGATATCTGTAAAACGTTCCGCAAGCGATGAAGACTTGTGGAGCGCCCACGAGCGGGGACTGAAAAAGTTCCGCAAGCTAATCGCCGACATTGACTCACGCAGGGTAAAGCTCGAGGATATAAAGAAGCCGGAGATGTCGCTACTTGACCTCAAGGTTGAGTTGGCGCGACGAATCCTCAAATCGTGCCACTTTTGTGAGAGGAGGTGTGGCGTCGATCGAACGGCTGGCAAGCGTGGCGTCTGCGGCGTTGGCGAGCGGTCACGGGTGGCGTCCGAGTTCATGCACCATGGGGAAGAGAGTGTTTTGGTACCCTCATACACAATTTTCTTTGCAGGCTGTAGTTTTCATTGTCAGTTTTGCCAGAATTGGGACATCTCTCAATATCCGGACTCCGGCGTGGAAGTTTCGCCACAAACATTGGCAAGGCTCATTGAGGGTGCCAGAAAGGATGTTGCAAGAAACGTGAACTTCGTGGGTGGTAATCCCGACCCCAATCTTCACACAATCTTGGAAGCATTAAATGAATGCAAAGTTTCCATTCCCTCTGTATGGAATTCCAACATGTTTTACAGCTTTGAAACAGCAAAATTACTGTTTGGCACACAAGACGTTTACCTTACAGATTTTAAGTGGTACAGCAACGATTGCGCCCTCCGATATTCCAAAGTACCAAAATACTTCGAAGTGGTTTCACGAAATCATAGGCTTGCATTTGCGGATGCAGAGTTGATTATACGACACCTCGTTATGCCTAGCCATATCTCGTGCTGCACCGAGCCGATTCTGAGGTGGATAGTGAAAAATTTAGGGCCGATGGTTAGAACGAATATCATGAATCAGTACCGCCCTTGTTATTTGGCGGATAAATATCCTGAGATAAACAGGCGCATAACCTCTGAAGAGTACGAAAGAGCCCTAGAAATCGCTAGAGATGTGGGGCTACGGAATCTTGAACCCTGAACCCTAGTTTTTTCAAAAGGATTGCTAATTCTTGCTGCGAAAGAGTTGCCTCAGAGTTGCGACTGGATTTATACTGAACTATGTTTGCGTAAAACTCAGCGAGCGAATATCTAACTCTCAGTTTTTCGTCTAGCAACTCCATCGTCGCAACGATTACGTCTAGGGGCGACGGAAAACGCCCGTTGATCCAGTCATATATGGACGTCGGGGTGATCTTCCGACCAATTTTATGTTCAAGCCATACACAGTAACCATTAATCCTTTCAAAGCATTTAATTGCTTTTTGGAAAAGTCTTGTGCGAAAGTTCTCCTTGAGTAAAACATAATCCGTTGGATAACGGTAGTGCTCTAAAATCCAATCGAGCTTATCTTTTTACGTGTAGACACAAATCCTACCTTTTCCTTAAAAATTTCGAAATTCTTTCGTCCAGTGATAATAAACAGCCAACGAGCACTAATTTCTCCGCGTTTAGTTAATCGGACTGTACTCAAATGGATTGGTCCTGAGCTAATCCCTGCCTTTCTAAATATCTCCCAATCTACGCGAATCAATTTGGATGGTTTAGTAGGGCTACGGGAAGCGAGCTCGACTTTAATACAACCACCAGAGCCATTGTTAGCTGGCCTGACACTCGCTTCGTCGGTGGATAGGGCGCGAAGATAACCTTCGAGGGCTCCTTTTTTACAGTTCACCAAACTAGGTGGTGGGGCTGCATTTATTTTGAGTTTGTTGCCCGGTTGAACACCCAGTAAAACTAAGAGGTAGCCAACGATATTCGGGCAGCTGAGTCTAGCTGTTCCGTCTTTGTCTTTTATCTCTGCAAACTCAACTTTCTGCGCACCGAGCATGCCTTTGATGCTTCTTTTATAGCGAAGGAGGTTTTCAGGCTCTTTGTTGCAATAGATCACCCGTAGCCTCTGCTTTTCTAGGTAGCCATCGTGAAGCACATGCCCGATGACTGCGGCAGTATGGGGGTGCCCAAGGGAAATCGGAAAACGTGGAGACCAAACACGGTAAGAATTTCCTTGGCCTTTAAGGAATAGCACATGTTTTTCAATTTCTCTTAAACCGAGTTTTTCATTATTTCCACCAAGCATTTCGGATAATGCGACAACTACATCCAACGGCGCCGGGTATCGATCCATGTTTTTCTGTCCCCGATATATCGCCTCCCCGCTTCCCACTTACCAAGGTTTGCTCCAGAAATATTTCTGCCCAAGACCCCAGTTAGATACCTAGAAAGAGCTTCCCAACCTCCTTTAGCCTCTCTTGCCAATCTAAAGAGCTGAGACCTAACTTCTTCCGTAAAAGCAACACGTGTCTGTTTGTTGAGTTTTAAAAGGTCTTCGAGATGAACCTCGAACATTCCTACAGATTTAGCATACCACAAACTCGTTCCTCCAATCGTCAATGCTTGGAAGTTTTCAAGCGACTTTGGAGGAGGGAGAGGTCACCGAAAGATGGTTTGACGAATTCTCCTTTTAGCCCGGCCGCCTCCCAAACCAGTGTGGAGGCGGCGTGAATAAACATGCCCCTCCAGGAGGAATGCGAATGAAGTACGTTGGGTTGGATGTGCATAA
>Ga0315268_10000448_pt1 | contig 48233 bp, 42 predicted proteins | sample C1_top_MG_FD_204535 | JGI IMG/M metagenome (GOLD analysis project Ga0315268, IMG submission 204535) | Sediment microbial communities from Yellowstone Lake, YNP, Wyoming, USA - C1_top | ecosystem: Environmental > Aquatic > Freshwater > Lake > Sediment | place: USA: Wyoming | collected 2017-08-01 | reverse complement strand
GCGATGATGGTGCCCCCCGTGCCGTGGCCCACAATAACCAATCGATTCATGACGTTGCAGCCCTCCTTTCCCCTTGCTTGCCGGGTGTCTTTGCGCTAAACCTATAATAATTGTTATCTATAAATTGCTAAGTTAAACAGTCTTTGACTTAAATCAAGCCCACCGGCCAAAGGTTTGAATTTTATGAAGCTGACCGCCCGAGACGTCATGGAAACCCGCTTCTGGACCTTGAAGCCCGAGATGCGGATCGCCGAAGCCCTGGGCCTTTTCCGGGAGGCCCGCCGGGAGCAGGGCCAAACGGTGTTCGGGATGATGGTCACCGATGAGGAGGGGCGTCTGCTGGGAATGTTTTCCCTCTATGACGTGCTCCTGCTGCTGCGCCCCAAGCACATCCACATCTGGGGGGAGATGGAAGACCTGGAGGTCTCGGGCATCCTGGAGGAAGCCTGCCGCCGGGCCCGGGGCGTCCTGGTGGGGGACGTCATGACCACGGAGGTCATCACCGTCACCCCTGACACCCACATCCTGGCCATCATCGACATCATGATCAAAAAGCACATCCGCCGCCTGCCGGTATTGGACCAGGGGCGCATCCAGGGGCTGGTCTATCTCTCCCGGGTCTTTGACCGCCTGCTGGATCGGCTGGTGGTCGGGGGTTAGCGAGCAGTCGAGCGCGGGCTTTAGCCGGCGCCAGCCAAAGCATGCGGCTACCTGAAAGGGCCGAGGAAACTGTAATCATGCCAGTCATCGACCACCGGGGAGTGCTGAAGGGCCTGAAGGTTAAGGAGGCCATGCGGCGGCAGGTGATCCGGCTGGCTGGCCAGGCCGACCTGGAGCAGGCCATCCGCTACGCCATCAAATACAAGGTGAACGCCCTGCTGGTGGAGGGCGAAGACCAGCAGGCCCTAGGGGTGGTGTCCAAAACCGACCTCATGGGTGCCTATTACGCCGGGCTGCCCCTAACCACCCCCGCGGAGGCGGTGATGGTGGGCCCGCCCCTGTTTTGCCAGGGCGAGGACTCCCTGGAGTCGGCCCTGGATATCATGCAGTCTCACCGGGTGCACCGTCTCTACGTGGAAGGCGACCTCCCCCGCCAGGCCGCGGGGGTGCTGGCCTATCCCGATATCCTGGGCCTGCTCTACCGTTACTGCCACCGCTGCGACCGGGCCCGGCACCGCAGCGCCGGGGCGATGGGCCCGTCGCTGAAGGATTACCTGAAGGTCCGAGAGGTGATGACCCCGGGCATCCTCACCTTCCAGGAGGGTGACAGCCTCGCCCGGGTGATGGAAGGGCTGGCGGCCAACCGCATCGCCGCGGTGCTCATCCGGGGGAATGATGGGGCGCCCGCGGGGGTGGTTTCCAAGACCGACCTGATTCTGGCTTACCGGCACGGGGTTCCGGTCACGGAGCCGGCCCGGACGGTGATGAACTCCCCGGTGAGGGCCTGCGAGCAGGACGATTTTTTGGATGCGGCCCTTAGGCAGATGATTTTTGCCGATGTGCACCGGTTGTTCGTTTACAAAGATAGACCGCCGGACCTGGTGGGGGTGCTGGCCCTGTCGGATGTGGCCCGCTTCCGCTGCGGCACCTGCCGGGCCTGCGTCAGCAGCCGCATCGGGCCGGGGTGAGCCGCTGCCTAAGTTTGGAGCTGTCATTTCTTGTTCCCAAGCTCCTGCTTGGGTAATTTCCCCCCAGCTCTGCTTGGGGTCATCTTTATATCACAGCCCCCTTCCAATTATTGCTTGTAATTCCCCACACTTCGGTGGTATGAAACCAATATGCTGGGCCGGGTGAAAAGCGGGGCGCTCAAGGGGGTGGACGCCTATCTGGTGGACGTGGAGGTGGACCTGGCCCCGGGGCTGCCGGGTTTCGCCACCGTGGGCCTGCCGGAAACCGCGGTGAAGGAGTCCATCTTCCGGGTCAAGCCGGCCCTGAAGAACTCCGGCTATAAATTCCCCGGAAAGCGCATCACCATCAACCTGGCCCCCGCCGACGTCCGCAAGGAGGGCACCGGTTTTGACCTGCCCGTGGCCTTGGGGATTTTGACGGCCCAGGGCATCGTGCCCCAGGACTCCCTGGAAAAATTTCTGATCTTCGGCGAGCTCTCCCTGGACGGCCGCCTGAAACCCACTTGGGGGGTGCTCTCCGTGGCCCTGGCCACCCGGGAGGCGGGCCTGGCCCTGGTCATCCCCTCGGAAAACGCTTCCGAAGCCGCAGTGGTTCAGGGGATCGACATTTACGCCGCCGAACGCCTGTCCCAGGTGGTGGAATTCCTGGCGGGCCGGGAGGCCCTCACCCCGGTGGCCCCGGAAAAGTTGGATTTGGAGCGACTGCCCGCGGTTTATGAGGCGGATTTCCAGGAGGTGCGGGGCCAGGAAGCCGCCAAGCGGGCTCTGCTCATCGCCGCCGCGGGCGCTCACAACGTCCTGATGGCCGGCCCGCCGGGCGCGGGCAAAACCATGCTGGCCCGCTGCCTGCCTTCCATCCTGCCGCCGCTGAGTTTCGATGAGGCCCTGGAGACCTCCAAGGTTTACAGTATCCTGGGGCGCCTCAAACCCGGCAAACCCCTGGTGACGGAGCGGCCGTTTCGCAATCCCCACCACACCATATCGGACGCGGGGCTCATCGGCGGCGGCACCACCCCCCGGCCCGGCGAAGTGAGCCTGGCCCATCACGGGGTGCTCTTCCTGGACGAATTGCCGGAGTTCAAGCGCTCCACCCTGGAGGTGTTGCGCCAACCCCTGGAGGAGGGCCGGGTCACCATCTCCCGGGCCCTGACCTCCCTCACCTACCCGGGCCGCGTCATGCTGGTGGCGGCCATGAACCCCTGCCCCTGCGGCTATTACGGCGACGCCAAACGGGCCTGCCGCTGCACCCCCAACCAGATCAGCAGCTACCGGGGCCGCATCTCCGGGCCGCTCCTGGACCGCATCGACATCCAGATCCAGGTGCCCGCGGTGCCGTTCCGGGATTTAACGGGAGCGGCGGGGGACGGCGAGGGCTCCGCTGAGATGCGCGCCCGGGTGCTCAGGGCCCGGGAAGTGCAAAACCGCCGGTTCGGGCGCAGCCGCATCCACGCCAACGCCCACATGAACTCCCGCCTGGTGAAGCAGCACTGCGCCCTGGGCCTCGAGGCCCAGAGGCTCCTGGAGATGGCCATGGAACGCCTGGGGCTCTCCGCCCGGGCCTACCACCGCATCCTCAAGATCGCCCGCACCATCGCGGACCTGGAAGCCGAACCCCAGATCGCCCCGGCCCACCTGGCCGAGGCCATCCAGTACCGGACCCTGGACCGCCAGTTCGGCAGTGAACCGGGGGTCATGTTTGCCAAGGAGGTGGCGGAGGAATATTTAATAAGGTAAGTGGCGTGTCCTGGCTCAAAGCAATATAGGGCGGACATTGCCCGCCAAGGATGGTGCGCAGTGCGCACCCTACAGCTGCTCGTTCCCCAGCTCCGGCTTGGGAACGCAAATTTTAGCCCAGGCTCTGCTTGGGCCATTTTTTTCCACGAACTTAGCAACATGGGTTTTTCTCTCCTTGCCGGGGGGCCTGGGCCTGCCTATTTTTTAATTTAGGGCTGGTTTGGTCCCGATGGACCCGGCCCCAATTCACGCCACAGGAGAGACGACCATGGGTTATACGATCGTGGGCTTGAAGACCAAAATTCTGGAAATGTATCCCGAAATCGAAAAAATGAAAGTCATCTCCAGCCTGACCTTTGACGATGAGAAGAAGGCCTATGTTTTGAAGTTAACCAAAGGCCCCCACCAGCTATCTACCTATATTGACCAGGCGGACGCCGACCAGTGCATGGACGGCCGGCAGTGCATCCACCTGGGGGTGCAGATCCGGCAATTTCTGGAAAACTTTAAAGAAGAGGAATAATGAAGTATAATCCTTCCCAGGAGAATAAAAATTAAGCGGGCGGTGCCCAAGATAAATAAGGTGCCCAAGCAGAGTTTGGGCCAAAAGTTGCGTTCCCAAGCAGGAGCTTGGGAACGAGTATGCAAGCTGATCCTCGCCACCGAGGATTGGTAACGTATAACTGGCAAGGCAAAGGTAACCAAGAGGAAATGAGAATCTTCAAACCCAGCCCCGACCGGTTGGAAAAGTACCACCAGCGGCGGCGTTGGGCCCGGCGGCTGAGCTGGGTGCTGTACGGCCTGGTCTTCACCGGTTTCCTGGCCGCGGCGGCGGCCGCGGGTTATGTCTACTACCATTTCCTGAGCGACCTGCCGGATTTCACTTCCATTAAGGAGTTCCGGCCGTCGGTGGTGACCACCATCTACGCCCGGGACGGCCGCCGCATCGGCGAGTTCTACTCCGAGCGCCGCATCGAGGTGCCGTATTCCCGGCTGCCCCGGCACCTGATCCTGGCCTTCGTGGCCGCGGAGGACGCCCGCTTCTTCGACCACCCCGGGGTGGACGTCACCGGCATCGTCCGGGCCTTTTTCAGGAATCTGGAAGCCGGCGAAGTGGTGCAGGGCGGCAGCACCATCACCCAGCAGGTGGTGAAACGGATCCTCCTGACCTCGGAGAAGAGCTTCGGCCGCAAGATCCGGGAGGCAGTGCTGGCCTACCGCATCGACAACTACCTGACCAAGGAAGAGATTCTCAATCTCTATCTCAACCACATCTTCCTGGGCCACGGGGCCTATGGGGTGGAGGCCGCGGCCCAGGAGTATTTTTCCAAGCACGTGGAGGACCTGACCCTGGCGGAGGCCGCGGTGCTGGCGGGCATCCCCAAGGCCCCCAGCCGCTACGACCCCTACCTTAATCCCCAGCGGGCCAAGGAGCGCCAGGCCTACGTGCTCCGGCGCATGGCCGACGTGGGGTTCATCAGCCGGGCCGAGGAGGCCGCAGCCCTGAAGCAGGCGTTGAAGCTGAAGCCTTTCCGCCCCGACTGGATCAAGGAGTGCGGCTACTTCAACGAGCAGGTGCGGACCTTGCTGGAGAACCGCTTCGGCAAGGAGACGGTCTATAACCTGGGTCTCAGGGTCTATACCACCGCGGACGTGGAGCTCCACAAAACCGCCCAGGAGGCCATCCGGCACGGCATCGACGGCCTGATTCAACGGAACGGCTACCGGGGCCCCTTGCGGCATTTGAAGGGCAAGGAGCTGGCGGCCTACGTCGAGCGGCAGAACCGCTACTTTCGCAAGTATCCGCCGCGCAAGGGCCTGTCCGTGACCGCGGTGGTGACCCAGTACGACCGGCGCAAGGGAGTGGTGAACGTCCGCCTGGGGGAATACCCCGGGGTTTTGCAGGAGCCGGCCAAAGGCCAGAGCAAGGCCGCGAGCCTGCTGGCCTCCCTCACCCCCGGGGATGTGGTGCAGGTGCGCCTCATGGAGCGGGACCGGAAAACCAACCGCTGGTTGACGGAGCTCATTCCCGCGCCCATGGTGCAGGGAGCGGTGGTCTCCATGGAGATCAAGACCGGTAAGGTCAGAGTCCTCATGGGCGGCAAGGACTTCGGCGACAGCACCTTCAACCGGGCCACCCAGGCCCGGCGCCAGCCCGGCAGTGCCTTCAAGCCCATCATTTACGCCGCCGCGGTGGACCGGGGCTACCGGCCAGACTCCGTGCTCCTGGACGCGCCTCTCTCCCTTCCCGGCGGGAAGCGGGGCCAGCTCTGGTCGCCGCAAAATTATGACCACCACTTTGACGGCCCCATCCCCCTGGCCACCGCCCTGGCCCGGTCCCGCAACGTTCCCACCGTCCGGCTGATGATGTCCATCGGCATCCCGGCCACGGTGCAAATGGCCAAAACTTTGGGGCTCACCACCCCCATCTTCCCCAACTACGCCTCAGCCCTGGGAGCCTCGGAGGTGACCCTCATGGAGCTCACCCGGGCCTACTCGGTCTTTCCCAACCTGGGTGCCCTGGTGGAGCCCATCTTCATCGAGCGCATCGAGGACCGGGACGGCCGGGTATTGGTGGAGAGTCACCCCCAGAAGCACCAGGTGCTCAACGCCGCCACCGCCCAGACCATGACCCAACTGCTGCTGGGGGTGGTGGAGCGGGGCACGGCCACCCGGGTGAAGGTGCTGGGCCGGCCCATCGGGGGGAAAACGGGCACCACCAACCGCACCCGGGACGCCTGGTTCATCGGGTTCACCCCCTCCCTCATTACCGGGACCTGGGTGGGCATGGATGACGAACGCAGCCTGGGGCCCAAGGAGACCGGCTCCCAGGCCGCAGCTCCCATTTTCATCGCCTATATGAAGGAAGCCCTGAAAGGGCAACCGGTGGAGCAGTTTCCGGAAATCTCCAGGACCTTGCTGGCCCGGGACGGCCAGGGAGCGGACCGGGATGACGAAGAGGGGGCGGGGTCCGAGGATTTCTATCCCGAAGATGACGTGATCAGGGAGAAGCCGGAAACTTACGAGAAGTTGGAAACCCCCGACCGGGTGGGAACCCCGCAGGCCTCCAGCCAGCAGTTCTACAAAACCGACCTGGACGAGTAAAACCTCCCTACCCCGCGCCGGCGGACGCAGTTCTTCCCGGATCCCGGCGAAATAGCTAGATAACTCTCAACTTAAGCAGAAAAATCGCTTATAATTCAGGAGAACGCGCCATCTGCCGGGGGCCTGATGGGGGTGGTTTCGCTGGTCTCGGGCGCGGGCACTAATCACCCAAGGAGCATCCATGCGCACAATCGAGGTGGCGAAAGTCACCCGGGCAGTAAAAGAAGCGGCCATCTCCGCCAATTATGAAGCCGGAGAGGACCTCCTCCGGGCCCTGGCCCGGGGAGCGGTGGAGGAGGAGTCGGAAAGCGGCCGGGAGATCTTCCGGCAGTTGTTGGAAAACGCCCGCCTGGCCCGGGAGCAGCGCCTCCCCATGTGTCAGGATTGCGGGTTGGCGGTGGTGTTCGTGGAACTGGGCCAGGAGGTGCACCTGACAGGGGGCAACTTCGAAGAGGCCATTCAGGCGGGGGTGCGCCAGGGATACGGGGAAGGATTCTTGCGGAAATCCCTGTGCCACCCGCTGACCCGGGCCAATACGGGGGACAACACCCCGGCGGTGATCCACACCGAGATCGTCCCCGGGGACCGGCTCAAACTCACGGTGGTGCCCAAGGGCGGCGGCAGCGAGAACATGAGCCGCGTCTATATGCTGAAGCCCGCGGAAGGTGTGGCCGGCATCAAGGAAAAGGTGGTGGCCACGGTTCGGGAGGCGGGGCCCAACCCCTGCCCGCCCATTATCGTGGGGGTGGGCATCGGCGGCACCTTTGAACGGGCGGCGCTGCTTGCTAAAAAGGCCCTGTTGCGGGAGCTGGGTTTACCCCACGGCGACCCGGAGATCGCTGAGCTGGAGCACGAACTCCTTACGCTGGTTAACGACCTGGGCATCGGCCCCGCGGGGCTGGGGGGGCGGATCACCGCGCTGGCGGTGAACGTGCTGATGCAGCCCTGCCACATCGCTTCGCTGCCGGTGGCGGTCAACATCCAGTGCCACGCCTCCCGGCACCAGGAAGTGGTGTTGTAACGAACTGTCACCGCAGTTCTGATTTAAACTTGGCGTCTTGGCGAGAAAAAAATCGCACGCTAAGACGCCAAGGCCAAAGATAAGGTGAAACATGGCGAAAATCGTGAAACTCACGCCTCCCTTGACGGATGAGGATGTACTGCAATTGGAGATCGGCGATCAGGTGCTGGTCAGCGGGGTCATTTATACGGCCCGGGACGCGGCCCACAAGCGCCTGGTGGATCTGCTCCAGGCCGGCCAGCCCCTGCCCGTGGACCTGAAGGGCCAGATCCTCTATTATGTGGGCCCCAGCCCGGCCCGTCCCGGGCGGGTCATCGGGGCCGCGGGGCCCACCACCAGCTACCGCATGGACTCCTATGCCCCCACCTTGATGAAACTGGGCTTGAAGGCCATGATCGGCAAAGGCAAAAGGGATGCCGCGGTGGTCAAGGCCATGCAGGAATACCGGGCCGTTTACCTGGGGGCCACGGGCGGGGCCGGGGCTTTGATCTCCCAGTGCATTAAAGAGGCCCAGGTGGTGGCCTTCCCGGAGCTGGGCCCCGAGGCCGTCCACCGCCTGGTGGTGGAGGACCTGCCCACCATCGTGATCAACGATTGTTACGGCCGGGACCTCTACGAAGTGGGCCAGGCCCGTTACCGGCGGGCGGCCCCTTGAGGAGAAGCACCCCCGGCCGCCCTCACGGATGAGGAAACGCAGATGACCACTCCCGCAGACCTGATGGAAGTTACGCTCAGGGTCCAGGAAAAGCGGCGGATCTTCAAGGAGTATAACTTCGGCCGCCTGAAAGATGACGCCTTGAAGACCTTCTTTGACCTGGCCCAGGAATATGAAACCATGGAAAACTTCTACCGGGTCTCGGTGAGCGTCATCAAAGAGTTTTTCGAGGTGGACTCCCGCCTTCACCTGCTCTGCTCCGACGGTCAGTTGGAGATGGTGTGCGACAGCCTCCTCGGGGTTTATCCCGAAAAGCCGCGGCCGCCGGCCCATATCAAGCTCTCCAGCCAGTCCTACGGGGCTGAGAACTCCTGGATGATTCCCATCAAGGGCAACCTCCTGCTGGTGAACCAGCTCCCTTTTTATGCCAAGGACCAGATCATCGGCATGCTGGAGCTATACCCCGCGGACCAGATCTCGGCCAAGGATCGCTTTTTCTTCGAAAAGTTCGCCAACCGGCTGGGCTACAACCTGCACATCAAGATCATCGCCCAGCAGAACATCCAGCACATCCGGTTCATCAACAGCCTGGTGGCCGACATCGAGCACAACGTCATCATCCCCAACATCAGCCTCAGCCTTTACCTCCGTTATCTCCGGGACAAGATCAAAAAATTGCAGGAGCTGGAGTGCGTCTGTGAGTTCCGGGAGGTCGGGTGTCCGAGCCTGCCGGAGGCGCAGCAGGCCTTCCGGGACCTGATCAACGCCATGGAAGCGGACTACCACACCCTGGAGCAGCATTACAAGGGGGTGAGTCTGTTCATCGAGTCCCTCTTCCGGCGGTCCCACTTTGAGCGGGGCCACTTCGTCCTGCGGCGCCGCAGTGTCCGGGTGGTAAGCGAAATCATCCAGCCCCAGCTCCGGCTTTTCATGGACAAGCTGAAGGAGCGGGGCATCGCCATCGACACCGGGGCCGGGGTCATGCCCGACGAAGACCTGCCCATTTCCGTGGACAAGGGGCTCATGGCCCAGGTCTACAACAACCTCTTTTCCAACGCGGTGAAATACGCCCGCACCAATCATGAGGGACGCAAGTACCTGGCCTACGGCCGGGACCTGCTCCCGGACCACTTCGGGCCCGGCAAGGACGGCGTCAAGTTCAGCGTCTTCACCACCGGGCCCCACATCCCCCCCGAGGATGTGCCTCACATCTTTGACGAAGGCTACCGGGGGAGGAACGTGGACGGTGAAGTGGGGACGGGCCGGGGGCTGTTCTTCGTGCGCAACGTGGTGGAGACCCACGGGGGTGAAGTGGGCTACGAAGCTACTCCCGGGGGCAACAATTTCTTCTTCATCCTGCCCCTGGTGGTGACGCCGGAAGGGCCGCTCCCCGCTGAACTGGTGGCGGAAAGACTCTGATGGCCGTCCGGTATCTGGCCCACGAACTCTATCGGCTCACCCGGCGGGTGGAGGAGTTGGAAGCGGACCTGGCCGCCCTGGAAGCGGACGCGCCCCTGGCCGAGCGCACCCGTCTGGAGACGGAACTGCTCAAGGCCCGGAAAGAACGGGATCATTTCCGGGCCATGCTGGAGGCCAAAAAGGAAAAGCCGTTGGTCTGAATTAAAGGCACCGGTGGGAGGCGGGGCCACCAGTTTACTGCCCTACCTTTCCACTTTTTCAATTTCTTTGTCCCTCCCCCCCGATAAATCCAGCCGGAGAAATTCCTCGGTCCTGGGCAACCGCAGTTGCAAGCCGTCCAGCTCGCAAATCTCCACCCTGGTCGCCGCGGCAATCCGGCAATCCAACAGATGCCCCCCAGCCTTTGAGTCCGCGGTGAGAAAGTGCAGGTGCGCCCCGGTGACGTTCACCCCTCCCAGGTATTTGGGGATGAGGAACCCCACCACCGTTCCCGCCACCTCCTGGAACTCGAAAACCGCTTGCTTCTTGGCGGACTCCGTCAAAGGGGGATAAGGCCGGCGTTGGCGGGAAACGCTTCTGGTCTTGACGTAGGAAAAAGTCCCCTGGATTTTTACCGCATAAATAAGGTTGGGGGAAGGCAGCCGTTTTTCCAGAAATTTTTCCAGTTGCCGGCTGTCAAGGGTCTCACTGAGATGGAAGACCTTATCCGGGTGGAAGGAGGTGACCTGGGCAAAGGGGGTGCGCCAGTAATCGGGCACCGGCCGCACGCTGCCGTCGGCCTTGACCTGGTAAAATTTTCCCTCCAGGGCGATCATCTCGCCGTCCAGGGCGTTGAAGGTGCCGAGACCGAAGTCTCCGTGTCGGGCCAGTTCCCCATAAGTGAGGTCGCCGTCATAGACCCCGTCCATGAGGGCGTTGATGGTGGAATATTGGAAAAGCACTCCCCGGTCTGCGGCCTTAAGGGGGCCGGCGGCGACGGTCAGAGCCAGTAACAGGGTCAGAACCAGACAGCAGGCCTTTTTCATCGGCAATTTCTCTTTCGGGCAACGGGGATTTAAAGAGGATCAAGGCCCCTGGCCCAGGAAAATTTGCGGCAGTGACGATTATCAGGGGAAAAAGTTTCGGACCGAGTCCCAGAGGCCGCTGAAAAAGCGCACCGCTTCCGGGTCCCGGCGGCTGACGCTCCAGAGGAACTTGGCCAGGCCTACCTGGGCCAAACCATAATAGGCCAGGACCACCTGGCCGATGGCCACATAGCCGGTGGCCACCTGTCCGATGCCGAAGAACGCGGCGACGGCCACCTGGGCCAGGGCGGTAAAACCCAGGATAAACTGGCCGAAGCCGAATAGGATTCCCACCCCGAATTGGGCCACGGTGAAGAGTCCCACCGCAAACTGGCCGATGGCGATGACGCCTTTGGCCACCCGCCATCTGCCCGCGGCATCCCGGCCGAAGGCCACGTGGACCAAGGGCCAGCCCCCGTAAGCGGCCTGGGATTTCCATTCAAATCCGGACCCCTTCCAGGCAAGATTAGTGGGGCGGGGCGCCCCGCACTGAGGGCAGGTGAAGGCTTGGGTGCTCACCTGGGCGCCGCACTCCCGGCAGGGGGCCAGGGCCATGGGGAAGTCCCTCCTGCTAGTCCTTGCGGTTGATGAGGGCGGCGAGATAGCCGGCCCCGAAGCCGTTGTCGATGTTCACCACCGCGATGCCGGTGGCGCAGGAGTTGAGCATGGCCAAGAGCGCCGCCAGGCCGCCGAAGGAAGCGCCGTAGCCGATGCTGGTGGGCACCGCGATGACCGGCCGGTCCACCAGCCCGCCCACCACGCTGGGGAGGGCCCCCTCCATGCCGGCCACCACAATGAACACGGTGGCCTGGGCCAGCAGGTCCTGGTGGGCCAGCAAGCGGTGCAGCCCCGCCACTCCCACGTCATAGAGGGCTTCGGCCCGGTGCCCCATGATCCGGGCGGTGAGCAGGGCTTCTTCCGCCACCGGGATGTCGGAGGTCCCGGCGGAGAGCACCACGATGAGACCCCGCCCCCGGTCCGGGATCTCTCCCCGGCTGATGGTCAGAACCTGGGAGTCCGGGTGGTACCGGGCCCCGGGGAACTCCGCCTCCAATGGCGGGACTTTGTCGGGGCTCAGGCGGGTCACCAGGATGGGGTCGGACCTCTGGGTGAGGGAGCCCAGAATCCCCCGAATCTGCTCCAGGGTCTTGCCCCCGGCGAAGACTACCTCCGGGAAGCCCTGGCGCAACTGCCGGTGGTGGTCCACCCGGGCAAAGCCCAGGTCCTCAAATGGCAGGGTGCGCAGACGCTCCAGGGCCGCGGCCACCGTCAGCCGCCCGGCCCGCACCTCGGACAATAACTGTTCCAACAGTTTGGTATCCATAATTTTCCCCTGCGGGTGTGGCTGGGGGGCTAAGGCCCCGCGGCCCTGGCCCTCCCCCTAAAAATCCTTCACCAACTTGCCCTCCGGGGTGACCCGGAAGCGTTCTCCTTTCCAGGTAACCGTGCCGCCCAGGAAGCTCAGGAGCCAGAGGCCGAACGCGGCCAGGTCTTTCAGCGGCAGCAGCCCCAGGGCACTCAAGGACATCTGGCCCTTGAGGCAGCGTTGTTCCGAAAAGAAGGCCACCGTCCCCCGCAGTCCCAGGGTGATGGCCACCAGCCCCAGGCCTCTTGGCAACAGCCCCGAACTCAGGAGGAAGGCCAGGCTGTAGAACAGGGCATGGGTGATGCCGTAGGCCAGGTACCCTCCGGGGCGGCAGACGCGGTAGGTGCGGGCCCAGCGCAACTGGTGGGAGAAGTAATCCCGGAGGCTCATATCCGGGTTGTGGGTTTCCACCGCCAGGGGAAGCAGGCTCACCTTCCGTCCCGTTTGCGCCACCCGCCAGCCCAACTGGTAGTCGTCCGCCAGAAAATCCGCCAGGCCCTCCAGGCCGCCAATCTCCTTAAGGATCCGGCGGGGCAGGGCCATGACGGCCCCCAGGGCGAAGCGGATGCCCTCCACATAATAGGCCGTGGCCACCGAGGGAATGAAATCGGCGGAAATGGTGAGGGCCTCCAGGCGGGAGCCCAGGGTTTTTGCCGGGCCCGCCCGGTAAGGGCAGGTGACCAGGCCGACCTCCGGCTCCGCCAGGGCGGCCGCCACCCGCCCCAGGAAATCCGGAGGAACCTTCACGTCGCTGTCGGAGAGGAGCAGATAATCGTAGCGGGCGCTGGACTCCATCTGGAGCAGGGTGCTGATTTTCGGGTTCAACCCCAGGGATGCCGGGCAGATAAGGATATCTATTTCCCGCTGGGGAAAGGCCTCCCGCAGTTCTGCCAGTAGCGGCAGGGCCGGGTCCTGGCGGTCGGGGACCCCGAAGATTACCTGGAAGGGGGCGTAATCCTGGGCCAGGAAGCTCTCCAGGCACTCCCGGGTGCCGGACTCCAGGCCCTTTAAGGGCTTGAGCAGCGTGATCCCGGGCCCGGTGGCGGCAGGGGCGGGGAGAGACCTGCCAAAAAACCGCCACAGCGAGATCAGGGCCAGGAGCTGGTACACCCAGGCCGCGGCCGTCAGGACGAGAAAGAGATAAGAGAGAGCCTCCATCACCAGGGGCGCGGGTGGGCCGCCGTTTCCTCCACAGGTTGAGAAAGTCCCAGCCGGATAAGTACCTGCTAATCATAACATCTCCCGCCCAAAAGGCAAAAAATCCAGAGGGCAAAGGCTTTCCAGGATGGGAAACCTTGCCTTTTACCGTATGCACCTTATGTTAAAAGAACTGCGCCGGAAATTCGGGTAGCCGGAGTCGCGCAGCAAAACCAAAGGTTCGGGAGGTCGATCATGGCAGCCGTGGTTTACTGGCGGGACAGTTGGGACTTGGCCCTGAAGGAGGCCCGGGAACAAAACCGCCCCCTGGTTTTGGAGTTTTACCTGGAAGGTTGCCCCCATTGCCTGCGGCTGCACCAGGAGACCCATGCCGATGAGAAGGTGGCCGCGGCCCTGAACACCCGCTTTGTGCCGGTGCGCCTGGAAGGGCGCAGCCATATGGATCTGGTCAAGAAGTTCAATGTCCCCGGCGCGCCCACCACGATCATCTTCTCCTCCGACGGCACGGAACTGCATCGCTTTGCCGGGTTCCTGCCGCCGGTACAGTACCTGCAGGAGCTGGAAAAATACGGCTGAGGCAGTCCTGGCCGCTCCGGCCATCCTGGCCCCATCGGCACTGCCACCCGTCGCCCATTTTTCAATCTCCCAATTGTCTTGAGAATTGCCAAGCGGGGAAAATTTTCATATCATAGGGCTGGCGGCGATCGCTTTTCCACCTATTGACGGCAACCAGGGGAGCCATGAGCTATCGGTTGAAATCAGGCTTGGTGTGGTTTGGATTGTGGGTCATATTATTGACGTTAGCACCTATGGTGGCGGCCCAGGAGGAGGAGGAAGATTTTGAGGTCTCGGCCAAGTCCTTCGTCATCATGGATGCCAACACCGGCAAGACTTTGCTGGCCCTCAACCCCCAGCTCTTCCTGCCTCCGGCCAGCACCCTCAAGGTTATGACCGCCTTGTCGGTGGTGCAGCACCTGAAGATGGATGATAAGGTCCCGGTGAGCGCTTATGCCGCGGCGGCTTCGCCCTCCAAGATCAACATCAAGCCGGGGGAAACCTACACCGTGAAGGAGTTGCTTTACGCCTTGTTGCTGTCCTCCGCCAATGACGCGGCCCGGGCCTTGGCCGAGAAGGTGGCGGGCAGCGAGGAAGCCTTCGCCAAACAACTGACCCAGGAAGTGCGCCAGTGGGGGGCCTATCGCACCACCCTGGCCACCGCCAACGGGTTGCCCGCGGACAACCAGTATTCCACCGCGGAAGACCTGGCCAAGCTGTTCAAACGGGCCATGGAAAACCCCGAGTTGGCCAAGATCATGGCCACCAAGTATTACACCATCCAGGGGGACCGGGAACTGCGCAATCACAATCGGTTTTTGTGGACCACCCCCCTGGCGGTGGGGGGCAAGACCGGCTACACCCGGGCCTCCAAGCACACTTACGTGGGCATGTTTCGCAAAGATGACAAGGCCATCATCATCGCCATGATGGGAAGCCAGAAAAAATGGGCCGATCTGCGGCCGCTCATCGAAAAAGGCTTCGAACTCGAAGGGGCGCCCATCGCCAAGCTGCCGCCGGCCGAAGAGAAGCTCTGGTTTGCCAAGCGCCACACCGGAAAAGCCGCGGTCTACGCCAGGAAATCCAAGAAAGGGCGGTCCGCCAAGGTGGTGATGGGCTCCGTGGGCTCGGCCCCGGCCAAAAAGAAGGCGGCCATCAGGAAGAAAGTGAAGCAAAAGTCAGACACGTGAGTCAACGGATGGCCCCAGCATGGCAATGAAGGGTCTGTTCAACAAGATCAAAAACCCCCTTACCCGGCGGCGCTACGTGGTGTCCACCATCCGCAAAGGCGAGAACCTCTTTGAGACCGCGGTTTTCGAGGCCAACTTCTTTTACCTGCCCAGGCGCTGGGCCAGACCGGATATCACCGTGGAAACCCACACCAAGGAGGAGGCCTGGGAGCTGCACCATCGCCTGACGGGGCGACTTACCAAGGAATACCCCGCCCAAGTCTTCAGGGATTATGCCTGAACCAGAAGATTAAAGCCTTCGTCAAATTCACCCGAATAAAGCCAAGTAGCGCAAGAATAAGACCGGGGTTGCGGCCAAAGGGATATTTCCCTCCAACCTCCAGTTGCTAAGAAGGCCTTCCTGGGGCGCAGGCTGAAGCACGCGGCTACCGAAGGGATTGCTGTAGGCCCAGGAAAGGCAAGAACGTAGCCAAACAACCTTTATCGGTAAGCACATGTCTCTAACCCGAAACCGGAAACCGGAAACCGGAAACCGTCTCGACGACGGCAACGTCATCGTGGAGCTGGCCCTGGTGTTGCCCTTCCTGTTGTTGGTGGTGGCCGGCATCGTGGACGTGGGGCTGCTCTACTGGGAAAAGCACATCATCACCAACGCATCCCGGGAAGGGGCCCGGGCCGGGGCCCGGGCGGGAGTCAGCGGCGCCGCCAACCTGCGGGTTAGCCAGGTGGAGGCCGTCGTCCAGGACTACCTGAACCGCTTCCACCTGAAAGGACCGGATGACAGCCCCATCGTCCTGACCCAGAACGGGAATTTTTTCTACACCTGGGACCTCAGCTCTGCGCCCGGAACCATGACGGTGGAGCTCCGGGACATCCCGGTAAAGCTGATGCTGCTACCCAATGTTTCCAGCCTGCTGGGGGGCGGGCTGGGCTCTGACCCGGTCAGGCTCCGGGCCGCCACCACCATGGCAGCGGAGTGGACCACCGCGCCGCTGCCTTAGGCCAGGTTCACTCTCTTGACCCCGGCCAGCTCGAAAATTTCCTGCAACACTTCCCGTTCCAACTGCACTGCGCGGACCCGCAGGAGCAGGTTGGCGGTGGCCTCTTTTTTCTCCAGGTCTTTCTTCCAGCCGAAGTTGACCACCTCATATCCGTGGCTATCCAGAAGGTCCTGAATGCGGCGGAACTGGCCGGGCATATCATCGGAGACCACGGTGATTTCCTTATACCAATCCTTCTTCAGACGCTGTTCAAAGGCCTTCAGTCCCAACAGAGAAACGATGGTGAGGCTTGTCACCACCGCGCTGAAGAGATAAAACCCGGCGCCCACGGCCAGACCCACGGCGCAGACCACCCAGACGCAGGCCGCGGTGGTCAAACCCCGGATGGTGTCTTTGTAGCGGATGATGACCCCGGCTCCCAAAAAACCGATGCCGGTGACGGCTTGGGCGGCGATGCGGGCCGGGTCCACCCGCAGTGCCTCCCCCAGCATTTTGGGCTCATACTCTACGACCAGGTATTCGGAAACAACCATGATCAGGGCCGACCCCAGGGAGAGGAGGAGATAGGTCCTGATCCCGGCGGGGCGGCCGTGGACTTCCCGCTCCAGGCCGACGGCCGCGCCCAGGACCGCGGCGGCGACCAGCCGGAGGATGATTTCGGTATGGCCAAACATTGGGCACTCCTTGTTGAACGGGATGTGGTGCGGCAAGATAATAGCTTAATTCGAGGGACTTGGGGAGGGAGAATCAAACTAGGGGAATAATTTTGCCAAAATTGTCCCGTGGCTCACTTGACGCGCAAGGGGCCCGGGAGTTACTTCCCGAGATGCGCCAGGGCGTGGTGCAGCGGAGCGCTGGAAACCTTCATTAGCCCCGTGTATGGTGTATCCAGCTCCAGGATCAGAAATAATGCGCCCGCGGCTGAAAGCCCACAGACGAGCAAAACGACAATCACCGTTGGGTTGCGCGGGGAGAACAGGCCAAAGCTGGCGAAGATGATGGTGAGCCAGAAAACCAGCAGCACCAGGAAGGGGCTAGGGATTGAGCTCTCGCCGGTCTGCGTGACGAGCAGCCAGTGCATTTCGACAATTTTTCCGCTGACCTGCAAGGCCCGTGACTGAAGTCCGCGTTGGGCGTCGTTCCGCGGAGACAGTTGGCGGAGTTGGTCTTGTATGACCTCGAAATCGGCCCTTCCTGGCCGCGTCTGAGCCGCGGCTGGCCCGATCTTGTCTTCCGGCCATTTCCGCTCGATGGTGGAAGCGACGACTCGGCGCAACAAATCCCGGGCTTCCAGCGTCTCGGGTCCATAATGGGCCATGATGCGGTCCAGCAGGATGATCCGCGAGGCCACCCGGTTGAGTTCGCTGCTCATCGCGTCACAATTGCCCTTGGCCGAGGCGATCATCAGGGCAAGAATAAGTGCAGACATCGTTGCGATCATGCCGGTCCCCAGCTTCACGGCATCCTTGGACTCATCGCTTACATGATGCTCGGGCAGAAAAGCGCGAAGGAGCATGCCGAGCAGCATGCCCCCGAAGATGCAAGCAAAGGCAGCCAAAGAAATTTTCAGCGGACTCACGCTTCCCCTCTCTTCCACTCACCCCTCACCGGGGGAACTTAACCCCTTACCGGCGCCTTTATCGGAAGGGTTTCTGGATTGGCGGCTCGTACCCCGGTGGGTAATTGTGCCATTTATAGCCGGAGCGGGCCAGGCTGTAAGCCAGATTAAACTCTTCGTTCATGTATTTGGTATCAAACTCCGAAGTCCGTTTCGGGTGAAAATCCTCCGGGATGTAGGCCAGGTAATAGTCGATGCCGTCCCGCTGGGCCAGGACGTAGATGCGGTACAAGTCGCCCACGCCCTGGTACTTGGTCAGGCTGCTGATGGCCCGGGCGCCGATTTTGCTTATATGGGGTTTGATGCTTTCATATTCGGGAGCCACTTGGGCATTCCGGATAATGAAAAGCTTACGGGGGCGGTCTGGTATTTGATGGCTAAGCTTTTTCTTGGCGGTGAAGAGGTTGAGTGCGGCTTCATAGAGCATTACCTCGGCGCGGACGCCGCCATCCACGTGCATTTCGTCGTATTCCTGGCCGCCGGCCTTCACCTTAAGGTACACTGGATTGAAGGCCACTGGGATGGAGGCCGAAGCCCGGAGGATTTGGCGGAACAGCTTGTGAGCGTCCGGGTGGCCGCTGGCGGCGATGGCCCCCATGTCCCAGATCACTTGGCGCTGGGCGTCGAGCTGGGTCGTACCCACCAGCAGACGTCTGCCTTTATTGTGCTCGATGGCGATTTCTTGAATCATTTTCTCGTCGACGAGTCGCTCCAGCAGTTCGGCCAAAGGCTCGGTACTGCCTGCTGCCTCAATCCTGCCGAGGTTAATCAATAATTTTATCACGCTGGGTACTCTATAGATATCCTTGTCAGATATGGTGGTGTAGGCCTCTTTCAGCTTGGCGTCATACTCCGGCCCCAGGAAGGCGAAGGGCGCAATCAGCGCCCCGGTGCTGATGCCGGTCACCAGCTTGAAACGGGGCCGGGTGCCCGCCTGGGTCCAGCCGCACAGGATTCCGGCCCCGAAAGCGCCGTCGCCACCGCCGCCGGACAGGGCCAGAAAGTTCGCTTCGGGCTCGAGTTTGCCATGATTGGCGGCCTTCTCCTGTTGGATGGACTCGATGGCGCTCTTCTCCAGGCTTGCACTCAATTGTTCACCCCAGGCCCTGATCCCCGGCAGGCCGGCAACCTCGGCCTGGTCCAGAAGATGTTCCGGCAGCGGCTGGCGTACCTTCAGAGCCATGCAGCCCTGGAGCATGAAGGCTGCCAAACCGGTAAGGAAAAGAATCCTCCCCGTGCCTATCTTTTTCTGCTTGGAAGCGAAAAACATTTTCCCTCCTGAAGGTAACCTGCCGCTAAATCCCCCAGACCGCGATCCTGGCCTGGGCTGCGGCCTTGAGCATCTCCTCCCGGTCGAAGAGGAGGGTCTTGCCGGCTTCCACCGCCAGGGCCGCGGCCTGAACCTCCCGCATGGCGGCAATGGTATCGGGGCCCACCGCGGGCACGTCGAAACGCAGGTCCTGGTGGGGTTTGCTCACCTTCACCACCACGCAGCCGGGGCCAGCCAACCGGCCCCCCCGGCGGATGGTTTCATCGGTGCCCTCAATGGCCTCCAGGGCCGCCACCACGCCGCGGCGCACCACCACGCACTGGCCGAGGTCGAGAGCGCCCACCTCCTTGGCGATGCCAAAACCGAAGTCCATGTCCGCCTGCTCTTCCTTGGTGGGGGCCCGGCGGCTGATCTTCCCCGCCGGGGCCAGCAGGTCCTCCAGGAACAGGGTGGAGGGGGCAACGACGATGCCTTCGCGTTCCATCTCTTCGGCCACGGCCCGGAGCAACCGGTCGTCCTTGCCGGCCCCGGCCCGGCGGACCACGGCCAGGGCCTTCAGGTCCGGGCGGAATTCGGTAAACAGGCGGCCCCGGGTGATGCCGCCGGCCATCACGGCCCGGCGGACACCCGCGGCCTTAAAGAGGCGGATGATCTTCCCCAGCTGGCCCACGTAAACCCAGTGCAGCTCTTGCACCAGGTCCTCCAGGGCCGGGTCGGTCTCACCCCGGTGGGCCGCGGCCACCACCCCGACGCCGTGGCGCCGGGCGGCCCGGGCGAAGAGCAGGGGGAACTGGCCCTTACCCGCGATTAAGCCGATGCTCTCGGACATCTGCCGGCAACAGGCCCCGCTCGGAAGCTTCCAGGAACTGGAGCAGGTGCTCGATTTCAGGAACCCCGGGGAATTGGAGACGGACCTGCTCCATGGCCTCTTTCTGGTTCAGATCCGAAAGGAACAGCAGTTCATAGGCCCGTTTCAAGGGCTGGAGGGTGGCGTCCGTGAAACCGGACCTTTTCAGGCCCACCAGGTTGAGGCCCACCAGCTTTGCCCGGTTGCCCACGGCCATGGCGTAGGGCGGCACATCCCGGTGCACCGCCGAGCAGCCGCCGATAAAAGCGTGGCGGCCGATGCGGCAGAACTGGTGCACCGCAGACAGACCTCCCAGGATGGCGTGGTCCTCCACCGTGATGTGGCCCCCCAGGGTGGCGGCGTTGGACATGATGACCCCGTTGCCCACCTGGCAGTCATGGGCCACGTGGGTGTAAGCCATGAACAGGTTGCCGGAACCGATGCGGGTGATGCCGCCGCCCCCGGCGGTGCCCCGGTGCATGGTGGCAAACTCCCGGATAGTGTTGTCGTCCCCGATGAGGAGTTGGGATTCTTCCCCTTGGAATTTCAAGTCCTGGGGGATTTCGCCCAGGACCGCAAACTGGAAGATGCGGCAGCGGGCTCCGATGGTGGTGAAATCTTTGATCACCACGTGGGAGCCGATCTGGGTACCGTCGCCGATGACCACCCGGCCCTGGATGAGGCTGTAGGGGCCCACCGTCACGCCTTGGCCCAGCGTAACCGTCCGGTCAACAATGGCGGTGGGATGGACCTGGGGCATCGCTCAATCCCCGCTGCCCACGGCGGCCATCATTTCCCCTTCGGCCACCAGGTTCTGATCCACAAACACCTTACCCTGCATCTTCCAGAATTTCTTGCCGCCCCGGATGGTTTCCACTTCGATCCGGAGCGTATCGCCCGGGACTACGGGTTGCCGGAAGCGCACCTTGTCCAGACCCATGAGGAAAACGGAGTGGTTTCCCAGGTGCTCCGGGGTGGACAGCATGGCCAGAATGCCGCCGGCCTGGGCCGCGGCCTCCACGATGAGCACCCCGGGCATGATGGGGCGCCCCGGAAAGTGGCCCTGAAAGAAAAACTCGTTCATGGTGACGTTTTTCACGGCCACCAGGCGCTTTCCCACCTCGTAGCTGAGGACGCGATCAATGAGGAGGAACGGGTAACGGTGCGGCAGGATGCGCTGAATTTCATCCATCCCCAGGCTTTGCGGCCAATTCATATCTCCGGCTCCTTCTTAAGTCTGGCGGAGAGTTCCGTGATTTGCTGCTCCAGCTCTTTCAGCCGGCGGTAGATCTCCGGGAGTTTGGCCAGGAGGGCGTTGATCCGGGCGAATTCCTCCCCGGGCCGGGCGGGAGAGCCGATCACCTTCTGGCCGGAGGGCAGGGAATGGGTGACCCCGGCCTGGGCTCCCACCTGGACGCGGTCCCCCAGCTCGATGTGTCCTACCACTCCGGCCTGGCCCCCCAGGGCCACGTGCTTTCCCAGTTTGGTGGAGCCGGCCACCCCCACCTGGGCCACCAGGAAGGAGTGCTCCCCCACCACCACGTTGTGGGCCAGGTGCACCAGGTTGTCCATCTTGACCCCGCGGCCCACCCGGGTTTCGCCCAGGGCTCCCCGGTCGATGGCGCAATTGGCGCCGATTTCCACGTCGTCTTCGATGACCACTATGCCCAATTGGGGGATTTTCGTATGGCCGTCCCGGCCGGGGACAAACCCGAAACCGTCGGACCCGATGACCGTGCCGCTGTGGATGATGCAGCGCTCCCCGATGCGGCAGCGATCCAGGACGGTGACGTTGGGGTAGAGCAGGGTCTCCGCGCCGATGTGAACGTCGTTTCCCAGGATGCAGCCCGGCATGATGGTCGCCCCGTCGCCCAGGGAGACGTTGTCCCCAATAAACACCAGGGGGGCCACCGCAACCTCCCGGCCCAGCTCGACCTCCCGGCCCAGGAAGGCCAGGTCGCTGACGCCGGGCCAGCGCGCCAAAGCGGGGGCAAACAGGGCGGCGACCCGGGCATAGGCCAGATAGGGATGCGGCACGATGATCAGGGGCCGCCCCAGGCCGGCATGCTCCGGCGCCACAATGAAGGCGGCAGCCCGGCTCTGGCCGGCCAAGCGGGCATAACGCCGCTGGGTAATGAAAGTAATGTCTCGGGGCGTGGCGGACTCGATGGCGGCGATGCCCTCGATCATCAGATCGGCGGGGCCCCTAAGCTCGCCATTCAGAAGCAGGGCCAGTTCTCCGAGGGTGTGTCCCATGGAGGGATCAACGTCCGAACTTGTTGCGCACCTTTTCGGTGATGTCCAGCGACTTGTTGAGTACCATTACCCCTTGCCGGTGTAAAACCAGGTCAAGTTTTTCTTCCTTGGCCACCGTTTCAATGGCCTGCTCCATCTTTTTCAGCAGGGGGGCCAGTTCTTTCTCCTGGAATTGCTGCAGCTGCTTTTCGGCATCGGCTCCCTGGCGCTCAAACTCCCGCATCTTTTTTTCCAGCTCTTCGGCCTTGCGCTTCCTGGCGTCGTCCTTCATTACTCCGGCCTGTTTCTGGAACTCCTCCATCTGCCGGGCCAGGTCCTGGCGTTTCTGCTGGAAAGGCTTCCCCAGTTCTTCGGCCTTGCGCTTGATGTTTTCCTGAACCCGCTTGCCCTCTGCGGATTGCGCCAGGATGGCCTGGTCATCCACCACCCCGATCTTTAGTTCCGCCGCCCCGGCGAGCCCAGGGGTGAGCAAGAGCCCAACGATTAACAGTGCCCCGATGAATCTAAGCATTTATCCCTCCTGAAGTTGATAATTAAATTTTCCGGCCGAACCGGGTAACCACAGGGTACCTTACATTTTTCAAGATCTGAGGCGTTCCCCAGCCCGAGGGAAGACAATCCTAGAAACTTCCTCCCATGGTGAACTCCCAGGCGCTGTGCCGCTCAAAGGACTTGGGCGCCAGATTGTACCCCCATTCCACCCGTAAGGGGCCCATGGGGGAGAACCAACGGACCCCAAACCCCACACTGGTGCGCAGTAAGGGAGTAACATAGTTGGGCCCATAGACGTTACCGGCATCGAAAAAGATCGTTCCGCTGAGCCCCAGCTTCTGATACAGGGGGAACCTGATCTCATGGTTCAACTGCAGGAACTGGGGACCGCCGATGCGCTCGTTGGTGACCGGGTCCCGGGGGCTGATTTCCGCATATTTAAACCCCCGGATGGTATCGATGCCCCCCAGGTAGAAGAGCTCATAAGCAGGCATCTGACCCCAGGTCATTTTGTTCATGAAGCCGCCGCGGGCATGGATTACCCCGATGAGCTTCCACTTGATGGGAATATACCACCCCGTCTCTGCCACCACCCGGGTAAAGGCCGTATCCCCGCCCAACCCCGCCAGCTCGAGGCTGAGGCTGTTGTCCGATCCCTTGGTGGGGGCGAACAGTGAGTCCCGGGAATCCCGCCTGATGCTGATGGAACCGGCGCTGGTGTTGTGGATGGTGGAGGCCTGCTGCAGCACCGGTGAGGCATTGGCCACCAGGTCTTTGAGTTGCACGTTTTCGAACCGGTACATGCCGAACAGTCTGGTATACTTCCAGCGCAGCGGATGGCTCAGTCTGAGATCACCGCCTTTACTGACGCGGGTATATTCGCTGTATTCCCGTTCCCAGTTGAAGCCGTCGATGCCGAGGGCCAGGGGGCGGTCAAACAGGTAAGGTTCGGTGAAGGAAGCGCGGAGTCGGTGAGAAATGGAGCCGATAATTCCCTGTACCTTGAGCTGCTGACCCCGACCGAAAAGATTATTCTGACTGATTTCCACCATCCCCACCAGCCGGTCCTGGGTGCTGTAGCCGGCGCCCACCCCGAAGGTGCCGGTGGGCCGCTCCTTCAGGCTGATCTTCAGGTTCATCCGGTTGGGGGAGCTCCCCGGAGTGGTGCTGAAATTCACGTCTTCAAAATATTCCAAACGTCTCAGGTTTTTGATGCTCTCTTTGAGTTTGGTGGCGGAGAAAAGCTCCTGCTCATACACCCGGAGCTCCCGGCGGACCACCTTGTCCCGGGTCTTGACATTGCCCGCGATCTCAATGCGCTCGAAGTAGACCTTTTCCCCTTTGTGGATGTCGAAGGTGACGTCCACCGTGAGATTGTCGTCATGCTCCTTGATCAAGGGGATGATGTCGGCGTTGGCATAGCCGTGGTCCGCGTAAAAATCGGCCAGGGTGGTCAGGTCCGTCTGCAAGACCTCACGGCTGTACACTTTCTCTTTGGGGGTTTGAATCTTTTTCCGGAGCTGGTCCTTTTCCTCCAGCAGGTCTCCCTGGAAATCAATCTTGCCCACGTGGTACTCCGGCCCTTCCTGCACCGGGATAGTGATGTAAATCCATTTGCCCTTGATTTCGACCCTTGGTTCCCCCACCTTGGCCTTGATATAGCCATGGTTATAATAGAAAGCGGTGATCTTCTCCAGGTCCCGGTCCAGGGTGTCCCGGCTGAGCTTGCCGGCCCCGGTGATCCAGGCCACCGGGGCGAAAAACCCCCGTTCCTTGGTCTCCATGACGCCGCGCAAGTCTTTGGCCTTGAAGGACTTGTTACCTTCGAAGTTGATCTCCTTGATGGCCATTTTGGCGCCTTCGTCTATCTTGAATACCAGGTTGACTTCGGTGGGGGTGATGGGCTGGAGTTCGTAGCTGATGTTTACCTCATAGTACCCTTTTTCCCGGTACATGGCCTGGATTTTGTTGATGTTCTCCCGGATGGCGGTTTCCGAGGCCACCGAATACGGTTTCAGGTCCATCACTTCCAGGATTTTGTCCCGCTTGACCTTTTTATTGCCTTTGGTGATGATCTCCTTGATGGCGGGTTTTTCCGTCACGATCACCGTCAACACCCGTCCTTCCGGGGTGTCGCTGACATCGAACTTCACGTCGGTGAAATAGCCCATTTTATAGATGGACTTCAGATCTTCCCTGAGCCTGGCTGGGGAGAGAATCTCGCCTTCCCTGGTCTGCATGACGCCCAGGATGGCATCCTTTTCGATGCGGCGGTTGCCCTTGACGTTGAGGCGATTGATGCGCTCTTTGCCCAGGATCTTCAGGCTCAATTCCTGCGCCAACTGCCGGCTTAAGCCCGTGAGGGCCGGGAGGCCGGTTCCCTGGGCCTTCAAGGTGGCCGGCGCCAGGCGGCCGCTGAGGTCAAGGAGCCGGGCCTCCAGGGTGAGCAGGTCCCCCACTTTCAAGAGATTCCCCCAGATGGCCAGATCGGCCCCCAGCTTGCGCCCGATTTCCTGGACCCTGGCATCGGTGAGGGGCTCCTTGAGCCCGGCGAGTTCCTTGTGCATCTCTTCCTGGGACACCAGGGAGAAACCATCGGCCTTAAGGCGTTCGATGATCTCCTGGTGAATCTTTTCACCCAGGAATTCCATGGGTTCTTTGCTGGTGACGGTGAAGGGAAAGACGGCCACTTTTTTGAGGACCACCTCGGGCTCCTGGGCGGCGGCGGACCGGCCCAGGGCCAAAAGCAGCAAGAGGACTGAAAGCATCAGGCGTGCTGCCACCTTATTCTCCCTGCAGGATAACTGCCTGGCCGTCGATCAGGGTGATTTGCCGATCCAGGGCCCGGGCCAGTTCCAGGTTGTGGGTGACGATGACCGAAGTGAGCCCGCGTTCACGATTCAACTCCAGGATCAATTGCTGCACCCGGGCCCCGCTCTTGGGGTCCAGGTTACCGGTGGGTTCGTCCGCCAGCAGCACTTCCGGGTCCAACACCAGGGCCCGGGCCACTGCCACCCGCTGCTGCTCGCCCCCCGACAGGGTGGCGATTCGGTGGCTCAACCGCTCCTTCAGCCCCACCCGGGCCAGGACCGCTTCGGCCCGGTCCTGGGCTTCGCTCCGGGACAGCCGGCCAATGAGCCCCGGCATCATTACGTTTTCCAGGGCATTGAACTCGGGCAGCAAATGGTGAAACTGGAACACAAAACCAACCTTGTGGTTCCGGAACGCGGCCAGGGATTTATCGTCCAGCTCGAAGACTTCTTGGCCGTCCCAGAGCAGGCTGCCAGCGGAGGGACGCTCCAGGGTTCCCATTATATGAAGCAAGGTTGACTTGCCCACCCCGGAGGCCCCCACCACTGCCAGGGTCTCCCCCCGGAAGATATCCAGGTCCACCCCGGTGAGTACTTCCACCCGGATGCCGTTATGTTTAAAAATTTTGGTCAGTCCCCGGAGCTGAATCTTCACCTGGGGCCGGGAGGAGTTCTCTGTGACTACCATTTCCTTGCTTTCAAGGCGTATGACACCTTACCACTTTCACCGGGGAGCGTCAATTCAAAGGTGGTTTTGGGTGTTGAGTCTTTAGTTAGATGGCCAACCACAGGCAAAGGGTTAACCTGCTATCTCTGAAATTGCGACCCAGAAAGGCCCGTTAGGTTCTGTATCCTGTCTGACCCGTTTATAATGTCTGCCCGAAACCAAACCTAAAAACCTACTCGTACCTGATGGCCTCCACCGGGTCCAACCGGGCCGCCTGCCAGGAGGGGTACAGGGTGGCCAGGAAGCTGATGGCCATGGCGGCCAGAACGATGGCGGCCACGTCCAGTCCCTGGATCTGCACCGGCAAGGTGGAGATGTAGTAGACGTCCCGGGGCAGCTTGATGAACTGGTAGCGCTTGAGAATGGCGCACAGCCCCAACCCGATGCCCACCCCCACCGTGGTGCCCACCCCCCCGATGACCAGGCCGTTCAGGATGAAGATCCGCATGATGCTCTGGCGGGTGGCGCCCATGGACTTGAGGATGGCGATGTCCCGGGTCTTCTTCATGACCATCATAAAGAGGGTGGAGGCAATGCCGAAGGCCGCCACCAGGACGATGAGGGTGAGGATGATGAACATGGCGATCTTCTCCAGCTTCAGGGCTGCGAAAAGAGACCGGTTCATCTGCATCCAGTTGCGGGTGTAATAGCCGGGGCCCAGCTTCTTTAAAATGGCCTCGGCCACCTCCTCCGCGGCGTAAATGTGCTTGACCTCCACTTCCAGGCCCGTGACCCGGTTCCCCAATCCCAGGAATTCCTGGAGCCGGGGGATGCTGGTATAGACCAGGTTAGAGTCGAATTCGTACATGCCCGAGTGAAAAATGGCACTCACCCGGAAGGCCTTCATGCGGGGCAGCCGCCCCATGGGGGTGAGCGTTCCCAAAGGGGAAACGATATTCAGGTAGTCGCCCAGGTTGAGATTCAAATTCCGGGCCATTTCGTTGCCGATGGCCGCCCGGGGGGGATCTTCGGGGGCCAGGTCCGCCAGGTCGGCGAATTGCCCCTGCACCACGTTCAAGGCCGGGGGCCCGCCCTGGCGAATAGTCTCCAGGTCCAGGCCCCGGATGACGCCGCCGGAGATATTGCCGGGGGCCGAGAACATCACCTGGGTGTAAATGAAGGGCGCCGCGGAAACCACCCCGGGCACGGACTTCACCTGGGCCGCCAGTTGGGGGGCGTCGGTGACCGGGGACCCGGCCTTCAGCACCACGACGTGGGCGTTGACGCTCAAAATTTTCTTCTTCAGGTCCTGGTCAAAGCCCGTCATGACGCCGATGACCACGATGAGGGCCATGACCCCCACCGCCACCCCGGCCATGGAGATGAAGGTGCTCAGCGACAGGAAACCCTTTTGGCGCCTGACTCCCTTGAGAAGGCGCAGGGCGACGAAGGATTCGAAAAAACCCATGAATCTTATTTCTCCGGTCTGAGCAGCGGGAACAGGATGACATCCCGGATGGACGGGGAATCGGTGAGCAGCATCACCAGCCGGTCGATGCCGATGCCCTCCCCCGCGGCGGGAGGCATGCCGTGTTCCAGGGCTTGGATGAAGTCCTCGTCCACCGCGTGGGGCTCCTCTTCATCCCCGGTGAGGTGAGCCGCCACCTGCTTCTCGAAACGCTCCCGCTGGTCCACCGGATCGTTGAGCTCGGAAAAGGCGTTGGCGATCTCCCGGCCGGCGATGAAGAGCTCGAAGCGGTCCACCACCTCCGGGTCGGCGTCGTTCTGGCGGGACAGGGGTGAAGTCTCCAGGGGGTAGCCCAGAACAAAGGTGGGCTGGATCAGCTTGGGTTCCACCAGCAGGTCGAAGAGCTTGGTTAAGGCCCGGCCGTAACCCTCACCGGGGCGCAGGGTCACGCCTTCCGCTAGGGCCAGCTGCACCAACGCCTCCCGGTCCCGCACCACCTGGGCCGGGACGGCTCCCAGCTCCGTGAGGGCCTTCCTCAGATCCAGCCGGCGCCAGGGCGGGGAGAGGTCCACTTCTTCTCCCTGGTAGGTGAGGCGCAAGGTCCCCTGCAGCTTCTGGGCAACGTAACAGATGAGCTCCTCGGTGAGTTCCATCAAATCCAGGTAAGTGGCATAAGTCTGGTAGAATTCCAGCATGGTGAATTCCGGGTTGTGCTGGATGGAAATGCCTTCGTTGCGAAAATTGCGGTTGATCTCGTAAACCTTCTCCAGGCCTCCCACCAGCAGACGTTTCAGATAGAGCTCCGGCGCAATGCGCAGATAAAGAGTCATGTCCAGGGCCTGGTGGCGGGTGATGAAGGGCCGGGCCGTGGCGCCCCCCGGGATGGGCTGCATCATGGGAGTCTCCACTTCCAGGAAGCCCCGGGCATCCAGAAATTCCCGCACCAGCTTGATGATGCGGACGCGCTTGGCAAAGACCTCCCGGACCTCCCGGTTCACCATCAGGTCCAGGTAGCGCTGGCGGTAGCGGAGCTCTACGTCGGTGAGGCCGTGGTATTTCTCCGGCAGGGGCTGTAAGGATTTGGTAAGCAAGGTAAACCGCTTGACCAGCAGGGTAAGCTCGCCGGTCTTGGTGCGGAAAAGCGTCCCCTCAAACCCCACCACGTCTCCCAGGTCCAGGAGTTTCTTGAAGAGCCGGTAGTCGTCGTCGCCCACCACCTGCCGCTGGATGTACGCCTGGAGTCGGTGGCCGCCGTCCTGGAAGTGGCAAAAGGACGCCTTGCCGAACTCCCGGAGCAGCATCAGGCGGCCGGCCAGCCGGAAGGTTTGCCCCAGGGCTTCCAGTTCTGACCCGCCGAGCCCTCCGTACTGCTCCAGCACCTGGGCGACGCGGTGGGTGGGCGCAAACCGGTTGCAAAAGGGGTCGAGGCCCCGGGCCCGCAATTCGTCCAGCTTCTGGAGGCGCTGATTTTTCAGGTGGTCAGAGGATGCCATGGGCCGACCCGGAGAACCCCCGGGAAATTTGAGATTTTTTTCATAAACTTAAAATTTTTAGATTATTCCCCGGCCATAGTCAAGCCCTATGTGCAAATCCGGGAGGCCGGGAGCAACTTTCAACCGGAAGCATTTTGTTCAAAACCCAGGGTAATTTGAAACAGGGCAAAACTAAATCCCCTAAAAAAAACTTGACATTAGCAAATACCTTACCTATGTTCTATACAACATATTCATATATAGTATAAAAATATAATTTTGCTGCGGAACCCTTGAACAGGAGGGCACCACCATGCAGAGGGTCTGGATTTTGACAGTGGCGCTGCTGGTGATAACCTGGAACGGGGCCGGGGTGGGCGGCACCCCCGGAGATGCAGAAGAAAACTTCAACCAGGCTTTGAAACTGGGAGCCCAGGGGGATTTTCCCGGGGCCCGGCAGGCCCTGGAGCAGACTTTGAAGCTCGATCCCTTCCACCCCCCGGCCATCGTGGGCCTGGGAACCTTGCAGGACCTGAAGGCCAACAAGATCAAGCCCGAAACCGCGGTCCATGTCTTCAAGGCCATGGGCCACGGCAGCCAATCCCAATGGCGGGAGTACCTCGAGGAAATCAATCTGGCACTCAAGCTCGATCCCCGGTACGCCGCGGCCTACAACCACCGGGCCAATGCCTACACGGAGCTGGACCTGTTTGAACTGGCCCTGGCCGACTATGAAGCAGCCTTGACCCTGGACCCCCGGGACGCGGTGACTTACCTCAACCGGGGGGTGACTTATCGCCGGTCTGGGGACCTGGAATCGGCCATCTCCGATTACAATCGGGCCCTAACCCTCAATCCCGACTTCGCGGCAGTTTACTATATGCGCGGCGTGGCCTACGGCATGAAGGGCGAGATGGACCGGGCCGTCAGTGATTTTGACCGGGCCCTGACGCTCCACCCCCGTTTTGCCGAAGCCCATTTCAACAAGGCCATGGCGTGTGAACAGGCCGGTCGCCTGGACCAGGCGACGGCCGCGTATCTCGGTTTTCTGAAATCCGCGGCCCCGGAGCAGGTGCGGCAGATCAGGCTGGCCCGGGAGCGGGTGAAGGCCCTGGAAAATTTGACAGCGCAGGCGGCCGCAACGGCCCGCTAAGACGCCACGGGCAGGAGCGAGGCGCCTCGCTCCTGCCCCGGATGTTTCCATAGTTCCTTCCTTCTGTACAATTCCCAGCTGTGATCTTGGCGTTCTTGGCGCCTTTGCGTGCCCTTTATAACTCACGCCAAGGCGCCAAGGCGCAGAGATCCGCCGGAGCCAAGGCGCTTACCCCACCCGGACCCGGGCGTCCAGGACCAGGAGGCCGGGTTTGCCGGGGAACAGGAGGGTGGGGTTGAGGTCCACCTCCTGGATCTGGGGAAAGCGTTCCAGCAGCCGGGAGAGGGCCACCAGGGCCCGGGCCAGGCCGTCCAGGTCGGCGGGGGGCCGGCCCCGGAGGCCCGCCAGGATGCGGCCGATTTTGGTTTCGGCCATGAGGTCCCGGGCCATGGCGGCATCCATGGGGGCCACCCGCAAAGAGACGTCCTGGAGGACTTCGGTTTCAATACCCCCGGCGCCGAAGACCAGCACCGGCCCGAAAGAATCATCCCGGCGGGCTCCCAGCAGCGTTTCCCGGCCCCCGGCGGCCTGGGCCATGACCACGATCTCCCAGGGCTCGCCCGGGGGAACCTGCCGCCGGGCCGCCGCAGCCAAAGAATTAAACCCGGCAGCCACCTCCGGGGCGCCGGCCAGGTCCAACAGGACCGCCCCGGCTTCGGTCTTGTGCACCAGGGAAGGGGCGGAGAGCTTCAGCACCACGGGGTAGCCCAGCTCTGCCGCCGCGGCGGCCGCGGCCTCCGGGGCGCCGGCCATCTTCCAGGCGGCTACCGGTAGCCCCAGAGCCGCCACCAGGCTCAAAGCCTGGGGAATTGACAGAAAACCGGCGGGGGGCGAGGCGCCGAGAATCTCGGCCAGCTTCTTCTCCCCGGGCAAGGGCCCCCGATTCTCCTCCAGGAAGACCGGAGCGCGGCGAGTGGCCTGGGCCCGGCTCAGGGCCAGGGCTTGCACTGCCTCCTCGGGAAAATGGAAGACCGGCACCTTGAGGGTATCCCGGAAAAACTCTTCTTCCCCCAGGGAGACCAGCAGCACCACGGCCAGGGGTTTGCCCGCGGCCCGGGCTACGGCCACCACGCGCTCGGCCATTTCCCGGCCCGCCGGGCGCTCGAATTCCGCCAGGGGGCCGTAGTGCAGCAGCACCGCGTCCACCTCGGGGTCCCGGCAGACCTCGGCCACGATCTCCGTGTACACGGTGAAATCGAAAATATCGCCCAAATCGACGGGGTTAGTGGGTAGAATGACCCCCGCCCGGGACCGCTGCCGAATGAAGTCCACCAGGCGGGGCGACAGGGGCGGCAGTGTGAAGCCATGGCGACGGCAGGCATAGGCGGCCACCACGGCCTCGCCGCCGCTCCTGGAAAGCACTACCAGGCGGTCGCCTTTAACCGGCGGCTGGCCGATCAGTTTGGCGGCGTTAAGGAAGTCGGCCTGATTGGTGATATGCACCATGCCGGTCTGCCGGCAGGCGGCTTCCAGCACCTGCTCGTCGGCGGCCAGGGAAGCGGTGTGAGAACGGGCGATGGTGGCGGTTTCTTCCCCCACATTGGCCAGTTGCAAGAACACGGGCTTGGCGGCCCGCCGGGCTACCTGCAAGAGCCCCGGGCCGTCGGCCAAACCTTCCAGGTAAAGGTAGATTGCCGCAGTGCCGGGATCTGTCAGGAGATAGTCCAGGACCTCGTTTTCCGCCACATCCAGCTTGTTGCCCAGGCTCAGGAATTTGTTCAGGCCCAACCCCTCCCGGGCCATCCAGGCCAGGAGGTGGGTGGCCACCCCGCCGCTCTGGGCGACGATGGAGATGCCGCCCCGGCGGATCTTGGGCGGCAAGGTGGCAAAGGGGAGGGCCAGGCCGTTTTCCAGGTTCATGAGACCTAAGCCGTTGGGGCCCACCAGGCGCAAGCCGTATTGCTTCAGAAGGCACCGGACCTCGTCCTCCAGGGCCCGGCCGGCGTCGCTCAATTCGGAGAACCCGGCGGATTCCACCACCACCCGGGTAATCCCCAGTTCGCCGCATTCCTTCACCAGGGCGGGCACCATCCGGGCCGGGGCCAGGATCACGGCCAGGTCCACTGTCTGGGGGAGTTCGCTCAGGCTGGGAAAGATGGACAGGCCAAAAGCAGCGCCGGGCTTGCGGCCCACCAGAAAGATTTTCCCCCGGTACCCGAACCCCAGAAGATTTGCCACGATCCCCTGGCCGAGGTTGTCGGGTTCTTCCGAAACTCCCACTACCGCTACACTTCGGGGATTAAAGAACTTTTCCATACTTTTCCAAAATCTGGATTTGGTTAAGTTGTTCCGAATATTATAAAATATACGAGACTGCGGCGAGAATCCCAATGCGGGATTGGCGTCCTTAGCGGTCAACCTCAGCGGGCGCAGGCGAGGCCGCCTGCTCTAAATTTTGATGTAATGGCAGCAACTCAGATTTTCGCAGAGAACTCCGCCTGGAACCCGGGGCGTCCTTAAAAGACCACCCCGCCATCCAGAGGCGCCGCTTTTGACGTTATATTGTACCACCAACTGGAGGTCGGGGGTGCGCCATGGCTTATGAAAAATGCGCCGAAGTAAACGAGGCCATCTGGCTTGAACTGAAAGAGCGGGACCCGGCGGAGGTGACGGGCCGGACCGGGGTTCCCTTTCGGGATGGAGTTTATCACCTGCCCTTCCTGGACCGCACCCTGGTGGTGAACCCCAATTCCCGGCAATTGGAGTTCGCAGGGAAACCCGGAGTGGAGCCGGGATTCCGGGTCTGCCTGACCGCGCTGCTGTACCTGCTGCACCTGGACCCCTCTTTGCTGGGCCCGCCTCTGAGCCCCCTGGAACTCCCGGGGGGAGCCACCTTTTTCCGGGGCCACCATGGTCTCCCCAACGCCGCCCTGGAAGAGCGCTTCGGCCGGGAAGTGGACTCCTTTCAGGCCGCGGGGAAGAAACTCGGGGCCGAGAGCCGGCCGGCGGGCGATGCGGCGTTGGCGGTGCAAGTATTTCCCGGGCTGGTGGTGGAGGTGGTTCTGTGGCGCGGGGACGAGGAGTTCCCCCCGCAAGCCTCCTTCACCCTGCCGGCCCATCTGGACCGGTTCTGGTTCCTGGACGCAGTCTGGGGGCTGCTCAACTTGGTGGCCCAGGAACTCATCGCCGCGGCCGCCGAGTTGTCTTGAGACAGCCGGCGGCAGGCCTTTAAATAAGACGGGCGCGCGAGAGCCATTGGCTCACTCCATGAACATGAAAATAGATCCTGCCTTCCATTTTTTGAACTTTTCGCACAGGCAGGAATACCGATGGCGACAAAAACCGCCAGAATTGCTATCAGCTATGATGAGGGCCCAAACCGGTGGAAGCTCGTGAGCCCCTGAGGTCGGAAAAGGCCGGTGGGATAACGGGGACCGATTACCGGGTGATTTTTGACGCCATGGACGACGCGGTTTTTATCCATGACGCCAAGACCGGTGATATCCTCGACGTCAACCAGAAGATGTGCGAGATGTTCGGTTACTCCCTGGAAGTCGCCCGGGGGTTGACCATCGCTGATCTATGCGGCGATGATCCCGTCTGCAACCCGGAGAGCCTGCGGCGTTTGCTGGAGGCCCCCGAGGCCGGAGAGCGGCCGCCCTTTGAATGGCGGGCCAAGACCAGCAGCGGTCGGCGCTTGTGGACGGAAGTGCGGCTCAAGCGCCTGGTTCTGGGTGGCAAGGAACAGGTTCTGGCGATAGTACGGGATATCAGCCGGCGCAAGGCAGGCGAAGAGGCCCTGAAAGAAAGCGAAACTCGCTTCCGTCTGGTCACCGAAGGCTCCCTTGCCGGGGTCTACCTGATCCAGAACCGCCGGTTTGTCTATGCCAACCCCACCATGGCCCAGATCTTCGGTTACCCGTTGGACGAAATACTTTCAGGCCGGGTTGAATCGAAGAACCTGGTGCACCCGGAAGACCTGCCGCTGGTTCAGGATAATATCCGGAGGCGTCTGGAAGGAGAATTGAAGTCGGTGCATTACACCTTCCGGGGACTCAGAAAAGATGGGACGGTCATTCACTGCGAGGTTTTGGGAAGCACCATCGAATATCAGGGGCACCCGGCCGTCATGGGCACTTTGCTGGATATCACCTCCCGGGTTGAAGCCGAAGAGAACTTGCTGAGGCGCACCCAGGTTCTGGAGGCCCTGGTTCAGGCATCGCCGGTTCCCATCATCAACCTCGACACTTGGGGGCAGATCCAGGAATGGAATCCCGCCGCCGAAAACCTCTTCGGCTGGCGGCGGGAGGAAGTATTGGGAAAGCCGCTGCCTTTTTTGCAGCCGGGGAAAGAGGAAGAGTTCCGGAAACTTTTCGAGGAAGAACTTGCCGGGGAGGGGCATTGCGGCCTGGAGATTCGCGGTGCCAGAAAAGATGGCTCTGAGCTCGAGCTGAGCCTGAATACGGCGCCTCTCTATGACGTCCAGGGCCGTTTGACGAGCATCATGGGCATCCTGGTGGATATCACCGGGGTCAAGCGGGCCGAAAGAGCTTTGAAGGAAAGCGAGGCGCGTTACCGGGCCATCGTGGAGGACCAGGCGGAGCTGATCACCCGCTTTCTGCCGGATCTTACCCTGACCTTTGTCAACGAAGCCTGTGCCCGTTTTTTTAACAAGAGCCGGGAAGAATTGTTGGGCAAAAGTTTTCTGTTCTACATACCCGAAGAAGACCAGGCCAGGGTGGTGAAGTTAATCTCCTGCCTCAGCCGGGATAACCCCGTGGCCACCCTCGAGCACCGGGTGCTGTTGGCCAACGGTGAGACCGCCTGGCAGCAATGGACTAACCGGGCCATTTTCGATGGCCGGGGCCAAGTGGTGGAATACCAGTCGGTGGGCCGGGATATCACCGCCCGGCGCCTGGCCGAGGAAGCCCTGCGGGATAGTGAAGAAAGGTACCGGGCCCTGTTTCAAAACAACCACGCGGCGATGCTGCTCATCGACCCCGCCTCCGGGGCCATCGTGGACGCCAACCCCGCGGCGGCCAATTTCTACGGCTATACTCGGGACCAGCTTACCGCCAAAAAGATCACCGACATCAACGTCCTTTCCGAAGAGCAGGTTTTTCAAGCAATGGCCCGGGCCCAAGGGGGGCAGCAAAACCACTTTTTCTTCCAGCACTGCCTGTCCGACGGCGCCGTGCGTCACGTGGAAGTCTTCAGCGGTCCCATCCGGATCCACGACCGGGAGCTCTTGTACTCCATAGTGCATGACGTCACCGCGCGGTCCCGGGCGGAGGAGGCGCTGCGCCAAGCCAGAGATGCCTTGCAGACCCTCGTCCAGACCTTGCCCCTGGCCATTGTGGCCCTGGACCGCGATCTTATGGTTACCGCCTGGAACCCCGCGGCTCAAAGAATCTTCGGATGGACCGAAAATGAGGTCCTGGGGCGCAAAATCCCCCTTATTCCCAAAGATCAGTGGACCGAATTCGCGGCCATGATCAAGTGGGAGCTAAAGGGGGAGCGTCAGAGCGACGTGGAACTCCGTCGCCTGAGAAAAGACGGCTCGCTGGTCGATGTCTGCCTCTGGACCGCACCGCTCAGGGACGCCCGGGGCGAGGTCAGCGGCAGTCTGGGGATCTTTGCCGACATCACCGCCCGCCGGGAAGCGGAAGCCAAACTTAAGGCCTCCGAGGCCAGTTACCGGACCATCTTCAATGCCGTCAACGACGCCATCGCCGTAGTGGACCTGGAAACCGGCAATTTTCTGGATGTGAACCAGCGGTGGTGCGAGATGACCGGCTTTACTCCCAGGGAAGCCCGGGGCCTCAAGGTCAGCGCTCTCTGCGTGGATGACGATCCGGAGTATTCCCCGGCTGCGGTTATGAATAAGATAAGGCAGGCCATCCGCAAAGGACCCCAGGTCTTCCAATGGCAGGCGAAAACCAAGGAGGGTCGGCGACACTGGGTGGAGGTGAACTTGACTCGCACCTACATCAACGGTCAGGACCGGTTGCTGGCGGTGATGCGGGACATCTCGGAACGTCGGCAGGCCGAAGAAGCTCTGAAGGCCTCGGAAGCCAAGTACCGCACCCTGGTGGAGCAGGTGCCCGCCATTACCTACGTCGCGGCCCTGGATGATGTCACCACCCATATTTACATCAGCCCCCAAATCGAAACCTTGCTGGGTTGGACCCAGGATGAATGGCTGGCCAACCCGGACTCCTTCAAGGAACGGCTGCACCCCGAGGACCGGGACCGGGTGCTGTCGGAGCTGATTCTGAGCTACTCCCAGGGCGGCCCCTTCGCCTCCGAGTACCGGTTGCGGTCCAAATCCGGCCAGGTGGTCTGGGTCCGGGACGAGTCCCGGGCGGTGTACGACGCCGATGGCCTGCCGCTCTACATGCAGGGCGTGGCCCTGGATATCACTGACCGCAAGCAGGCGGAGGAAGCCCTGCTGGAGGCCAGCGGCAAGCTCAGGGCCCTGGTACAGGCTTCCCCTCTGGCCATCATCGCCTTGGATGACCAGGGCCGGATTATGAGCTGGAATCCGGCGGCGGAGCGGATTTTTGGCTGGCGGCCCCAGGAAGTCATGGGCCGGCCGCTGCCTTTCATCCCTAAAGCCAAGAAGAAAGAGTACCGAAAGTTTTTCCAACGGGTCTTGCAAGGCGAGACCTTGGAGGGGGTGGAACTGCGCCGGATAAGAAAGGACAACGTCCTCATCGACGTCTCCCTGGCCGCCGCCCCCTTGTATGACGCGGAAGGCAACGTCGCCGGGGTCATGGGGGTGCTGGAGGACATTACGGGACGCAAACACGCAGAGGAAGAACTGCGAAGGCAAGCGGAGCTCCTGGACCTGGCCCACGACGCCATCGTGGTGCGGGACCAGGAAGACCGCATCATCTTTTGGAACCGGGGGGCCACGGAGACCTATGGTTGGGAGAAGACCGAGGCGCAGGGGAAAGGCATCCATGATCTTCTCAAGACCGCATTCCCCCAACCCTGGGGAGACATCCAGGCCGAACTCTTGCAGCACGGACAATGGCAGGGGGAGATTGAGCATACCACGCGCGACGGCCGGCGCCTCGTGGTTGCCAGCCGCTGGGTGCTGCGCCGGGATTCCCAGGATCAGCCCCTGGCCACTCTGGAGATCAACCGTGATATCACCATGCACCGCCGGGCGGAGGCCGCGGCCGAAGAGGTCCGGCGCCAGCAGGAGGCCATCCTGAGCAATATCTCCGACATCGCCTGGCTAAAGGACCGGGATAGCCGGTTCATCGTGGTGAACGAGCCGTTCGGCAAGGCCTGCGGGGTCCCCCTCCAGGACCTGGTGGGTAAGACCGACCTGGACATCTGGCCTCCGGATCTGGCCTGCAGATATCGTGAAGATGACCAGGAAGTCATGCAAACCGGGAAAAGGAAGCGGGTGGAAGAGCCCCTGGCTGATAAGGAAGGTCGAATTGTCTGGATTGAAACCATCAAGACCCCCATTTTCAACGAGCGCGGCGAGGTGATCGGGACCACGGGCATTGCCCGGGACATCACCCGGCGGCGGCAAATGGAGGAAGCCCTCCGGGAATCGGAGCAAAAGCTCCGGCTGCTGACCTCCCAACTGCTGACCATCCAGGAACGGGAGCGCCGCAGGCTTTCCCGGGAGCTGCACGATGAGCTGGGCCAGGCCCTGACGGTTCTGAAAATCCATCTGGTGGGCGTTGAGAATAAGCTGCGCCGGGACCAGCCGGGGCTGAAGGAGAACTGTGAGCAGTTGCTGAATTATATCGATGGAGTAATCGAAAATGTCCGGCGCCTTTCCTGGGATCTCAGCCCCACCATCCTGGAGGATCTGGGTCTGTCCTCTTCCCTGGGATACCTCCTGGACGAGACCTGCCGGGCCAACAAGCTGAGCTGCTCCCTGAGCATGGATGAAGTGGACAACCTGTTCTCCACGGAGACCAGGATCAATATTTACCGGATTTTCCAGGAATCTTTGAACAACGTCATCAAGCACGCCGGGGCCAGCCATGTAGCGGTGACGGTTAAGCGGGAAGGCCCGAGAGTGGCGTTCATCATCCGGGACGACGGCCGGGGCTTCGACCAGAAACAGGTCATGGCCCGGGACGCCCTGACCAGGGGGTTGGGCCTGACCGCCATGAACGAACGGGCCCGGCTGGCCGGAGGTGTCCTGCGAATCTGGAGCCAAAAAGATAAGGGAACCCGGATTGCCTTTCGCATCCCCATTGACAGTTGAGGAAGCGCCATGTACCGCCTCGTCCTAGCCGAAGACCATATTCTGGTGCGCGAGGGGCTTAAGAAAATCATTGAGGATTTTGCCCCGTTGCAGGTGGTGGGGGAGGTGAGCGACGGCGAGCAACTGCTGCATTTCTTGACGAAGTGGCCGGTGGATATGGTCCTCCTGGATATCTCCATGCCCAAGCTTTCCGGGATTGAAGTCACCAGGGAAATTAAGAAAAGGTATCCGGGGATCAAAGTGCTGATTCTCACCATGCACAAGAAAAGGGAATACTTGAGCGATGCCCTGGCCGCCGGGGCGGACGGCTACCTGCTGAAGGAAGACGCGGCCAAAGAACTGCTTGCCGCCATCAAGCAGATCCGGCAGGGGGAGATTTATGTCTCCCCCCTGCTCTCCACCGAGCTGGCAAACCTCTATGCCAGAAGCAGCAGAAAGGCAGCGGTAGGTTACGGGATGGAAACCCTTACCCCCAGGGAAATCGAGATCATCAAGCTCATCGCCGAAGGCAAATCGAGCAAAGAGATCGCCGCCCAACTGTTCCTGAGCTTCCGCACCGTCCAGAACCACCGGACCAAGATCATGCGGAAGCTCAATCTGAAAAAGAATACCGACCTGGTAAAATACGCCATCCAGATGGGTTACACTCCAGCCATCACTTCCTGAGTAAATAATTTAAATAAATTTGAGTATTTTGCTCTATTAAAAAGGGTATTTTGCCTCATTTCATCATGGACAATAGTTTGTAAATATTATTAACAAAATAGTATAAAAATCCAACGAGGTTAGGGCCCATGGCACACCTGTACAAGAAGGTAAAAAAAGGTCACGAGTATTTTTACGTCCGGGAAACCCAACGGGTCTACGGCAAACCCACCACCATCAACCAGGTTTACCTGGGCACGGCGGACAAGGTTCAGGCGGCGCTGGGGAAGGGAGGGTTTTCTCCCAAGGAGTTCGGTTCCATTTTCATTCTCAACGAACTGGACCGGGTGCTGGACCTGGCGGGACTGGTGAACCAGGTCCTGCCGCCCAAAAAGAAAACCAAGGGCCCCACGCTGGGGGAGTTGGTGTTTTATGCCGCCTTGAACCGGGCCATCGCGCCCACCAGCAAGAGGCGGTTGGCTTCCTGGTATGAGACCACCGATATCCAGCGCATCCGCCCCCTGCGGTTGGAGTCCCTGAATTCCCAGAATTTTTGGAACCACTGGGATCGCATCAGCCCATCCGACCTGGAGAAGATCTCCCAGGCGTTCTTCAAAAGAGTCCATGCCCTCCTGCCGTCACCGAACACCCATTTGCTGGTGGAAGCCGGCAACATTTATTCCAACCCCAGGAACGGCGTGGCCCCCGCCGCAGCGCTGGAAGAAGAGCCGTTTCCCGTTGAATCTACCCGGCAACGGGTGGGCTTGGCGCTGATGACGGAGCGATCGGGTCGGGTCCCCTTGTATTATCAAACCTTTCGGGGCGGCTTGCCGGAAACTGAGTTTTTTCAGCGTTATCTGGACGGGATTCTGGCCAAGGTCTCCCATCTGGGCGTAAACGTCCAGGAAGCGACCCTCCTGCTTGGTCCCGGGTCTGACCCCGCAACCGTCATTGAAAGGGTGGACGCCGACCCTCGACTCCACTTTATCGCCTCCTGTTCCCCCGACGAATTGCCGGAGCTTACCAAGATTTCCTTGAAGGAATTCGGCCCCATAAGTAAGGGAGGGGGGCGGATGACCGACCCGGAAAGGGAGGAGGAAAAGGTCCTTTTCTTCGAAACCGAGGCGTCTTTCTGGAACCGCGCCCGCAAGGTGATCATCGTTTTCGATCCCAAGACCTTCAATCAAAGCTATCAGGAGTTGGGAAAGAAGGTGCACAAGGTTCGCAAAGAACTGGCCGCTTTGCAGCAGAGATACCAGCAGGAAGGCTTCCCTCCGGATGTTCCCCAGGCCGCGGGAGAGCACCTGGCGCAACTTTGCCAGCGGCTGAATGTCAATCCGGCCCTCTTCGATTTAACCATCCGGGAAGAAAACGGCGTTCCCCGGATAGAATGCCAGATCGATCACCGTCAGATGGCCATCAGAGTTCGGAGGTTCGGCAAGAACATCCTGATCACTGACCAGAAGGACTGGAGTCCCGCGGAGATTTACGAAACCTACGCCAGGCGTTATCTGGCGGAGGCCCAGCCAGTCAACGGCAGGTTTCAAGGGACTTCGGAGAACCCCTTTCAGGCCGCCCTGATGCCCTTGTACCACTGGACCGACTCCAAAATTCAGGTCCACATGTTCGTCTGCGTCGTCGCCCTGACTTATCTGGCCCTGCTTTGTCAGCGGCTGAAAGCCGCGGGTCTCAAGATTCCGCCCAAGGAGGTGATGGAGGAGCTCAGAGCCATCCGCACCGCCATCTACTCCCACGAAGGGGAAGGGAAGCTGAAGCGGGTCATCGAAAAAGTCAACAATAACCAGTATGCCATTCTCCAGGCTCTGGGCTATGAAATCCGGGAGGGCAAGATCCTGCCGCTGCAACCTGCCTTGAGTATCTGATGGGGCTTTCCTGAATAACTTTTCCCTGGCCGGAGGGTTCCTCCGGCCAGGCCATTTTCGGGGGATAGCGCCGTTCCCTTGCCCCAAAACACGGCGCGGGCCTGATCCGCTCGGCTGGCTTCCGCTCCTGGCGAAATGGCCGGTGCTGGTCTTTCTTCATGCCCCCCCAGGTCTTTCCAAAAGTCCTAATCCGCTTAGTACCGGTGAGACTTTCATCCCTTAGGCTGAACTGTGACATCGGGCTTATCCGTTCTGGCATGTTCCCGGCTAAAGGTTATAAGCTTTTCAGTCCATGGATACCCAAGCAATATTGGGGGAAAATTGGACCTTTAACCCTACTCTGGATTGGGATGGCCTGAAAGTTTCCACAATTTTACTTAGAGCGAGGAGATGGCATGAAAGATATAACTATCGGGCTGATGATTCTGGTTTCTTGGCTGGGCTTTTCGGACCTGACCCTGGCCGGCACCTGGACCGCCAACGATTTTCTCTATAAGCCGAGCCTGGGGGCCCGGGGAGAGGCGGAGAAACATACCTACGACTCCGGCCTGGACCGCGTGGACGCCCGCCTGGGGAAAGAGATCTGGGTGGGAGACCCCAACTATGGCAGCACCCTCCAGGCCGCGGTCGGCGTCATTGACTCCGATAGCGTCATCCTGCGGGTGCCCGCCGGGGCCCATGAGATCTCTGCTGACCTAACAATCCCTGCCAACATTACCTTGAAAGTGGAGCGGGGGGCGAACTTGGCGGTGGCTACCGGCAAAACCTTAACCATCAGTCGGCTGGAGGCTGGCAGCTATAAGATTTTTACCCTGACTGGCACTGGAGCGGTGGCTTTCACCCCCGGCGCTGTCCCCGCCACTAATCCGGTCTGGTTTGGGGCCGTGGGGGACGGCGCTACGGACAACACCGCGGCCCTCCAGGCCTCCCTCAACGCCACCCCGTCGGGCGGGAAGTGGGCTCTGCCCTTGGCCTCATCTTGGTACCCGACGGATAAGCTGCTGATTCCTCCCCAAATCCACCTCACTGGTCTGGGCGGGGGGGAAACCGTTTTGCCCTGGCTCCGGGCCAAGGATAGCAGCGTCACCTCGATTTTCTACAATGCTGAGGAGTTCCACGGTTCCATCAGCAATCTCAGGATAGACATCGCTGAGGGCACGAATACCGCCGCGGCCGTGGATTTCGTGGCGGGCAGTTCCCGGGCGGTGATTGAACGGAATTACCTCACCCCATCTTCGCTGAAAAGCCAGTACGGCCTCAAATTCACCAGCAATCCCAACAGCAGTCACCACAACACTATTCGCAGGAACTTCATCGACGGCGGCAGATACAGCGTCTACTTCGGCTCCACGGGTTCTTCTTACCAAAGCAACCTGAACCGCATCCAGGAGAACACCTTGGGGGGCCAATCCGGCTACACCGGCGTTTACCTGGCCTTTGCCCAGGGCAATGAAATTTCCGGCAACAACTTCCTGGACTCCGGTTCCTCCAGCAAGCGGGTGCATATCTATGGCACCGGTACCGAAACCGCCACGAATCTTATCGCCGGCAATTATTTTGACGGAGCGGCGGCGGCGGATACCGTTTACTTCGACACCCCGGACACCAATGTGGCCCCCGCGGCCTTCTGCTTCCAGAACGCCAGCCTGGATTACACCAAGGTAACCGACGCCAACAAAGCCGCCCGCAAGGTGGTGATGGATGCCAGTCCCAATGAACTCATCCACGCCCTGGCCTCTTGGACCTACCTCATGCAATACCGAGTCACCAGCAACCCTGCCACCAGCTCCTATTACCCCAACTTTCGTGGTGACGACTCAGCCAAGGCGGTTTCGATAACCGCGGGCGAATGGAATGATGGCGCCGGAATGGTACTAATGGGTAAAGACTTCACCACCCACTCTGCGTTTGATGCGGGTACAGTCAACTCGGTGGTGAGGGACGTGGCTGGAGCGGGGCACTTTGTCTTTAAAACCAGCGATGGTACCAACTTCATTAAGATGGGTGGTATCGACAAAGACGGGGCCTTGCGGGTAGGCAACTCGGCGACTGGTGACGTCACCGGGACCGCCAAATTGAAGAAGATCCAGGTCTTCGCCCCCAACGGCGACAGCCTGGGATATGTGCAGACCTATGCCGGGCCGTGAGGTTTGGCACTGGGTTTAAGTATTTTCGGTGTACTGCCGAAAATATGTTCAACCTCGGTCTTTGTGGCCGACTCGAGCTTGGAGCATGATCATTTTCGGTTTCGGATTCCTCCTGGGCGGCCTCACTGTTTTTTTGGGATTAGGTCTGCTTTCCCTCACCAGGGGCTCCATCAAGGGCGCCGGTTCTGCAATCACCGTAGGGACGTTCGTCCAGGAGGCGGTCAGATCGAAAAGCTACCCGGGCCTCACGGTCCTTCCCGGAGGCAAGGGACAGCCATCTTCTTACCCAGAAAGGAAACAGGGGGCGAGTTAAATCCGTAGTTGTCGGATCCTGCGGCAGGCTTCTTCCAGGACAGGCTCTTCCTTGGCAAAACAGAACCGGGCCAAATTTTCGCCAGCCCCATCATGATAGAAAGCTTCGCCGGGGACACACGCCACCCCCGCGTCCCGCAGCAGACGCAGGGCTTTTTCCTTGCTGCCCGCCCCGGTAATCCGGGAGATGTCAGCCAGGACATAGTAGGCCCCCTGGGGCTTAAAGGGCGTCAGTCCGGCCGTGGCCAGGGTGGCGCAGATCTTGTCTCTTTTGGCACCATAGGCCCTGGCCAGTTTTTCGTAATAGTCCGTCCCCAATTCCCTCAGCCCCCTGGCCACCCCCATCTGCAGCGGCGCAGGGGCGCAAACATAAACCAAATCATTGAAATAGCCGATGGTTTGGGCCCATTTGGCATCGCAGATGCTGTAACCCACCCGCCAACCGGTGATGCTGAAGGTCTTAGAAAGGCCGGAGATGCTGATGGTTCGCTCCTTCATTCCAGGCAAGGTCGCCGGAGGTATGTGCTTCCGGCCGTCATAAACAAAATGTTCATAAATTTCGTCGGTAAAGACGAACAAATCGTGTCTGACAGCGAAAGCCGCCAGGCGTTGCAGTTCTTCGTAGGTAAAAACCTTTCCCGAAGGATTGGCCGGGGTGTTGATCATGATCCCCCGGCTCTTCGGGGTGATGACTTTTTCCAGATCCTGGTCGCTGAAGGTCCATTCCGGCGGGTTCATTCTGACATAAACTGGGACCGCCTGGGTGGCCACCAGCGTGCTGACATGATAGCCGTAATACGGTTCGAAGAGGATAACCTCATCCCCCGGATCGAGGAGGGCCAGACAGGTACAATAAAAGGCCCCGGTGGAGCCGGCGCTGATGATTATTTCGGTTGCCGGATTCACCTCCATCCCGGTAAATAGCTTTTGCTTGTGGGCAATGGCCTGCCGCAATTCGTCCAGGCCGTCATAACGGGTATAGGTGTTGATGCCCGCATCCATGGCTGCCTGGGCGCCCTGTCGAACCGGGGCCGGCACTTCAAGATCGCAAACCCCCTGGGACAGGTTGATCCCTTTAACCCGGTCGCATTCAATGGACATGTTGCGGATTTCCGACTGAACCACCCATTGGTGGCGGTGACTCAATTCCAGACCCACCATCTTCTCCTTCGTTGAACCTGCGAGCCCGCGGGTTGATTGTTGACAGTATTATTTGCCGTAGAATCGCCGAACCACGGCGATGACGTAATCAACTTCTTCGTCGAGGATCTCCGCGTTCAGGGGCAGCGAACAGACCTCCCGGCTCAAGGCCTCGGTCTCGGGAAAACCCCGGTCTTTCAGCCTTAAGGCTGCATGCCGGTAATAGGGCTTGCGGAACTGGGTCAAGACTTCGACGCCATTGGCTTTCAGAAATTCGGAAAACTCATTCCCCTGTTTCGCCCGGACCACGTAGTTCTGATAGACGTGGTCCCTCCTCGGATCTCCGTAGTGGGGGAGCATAAGATCAGGGAGGTCCGACAGGCCGGCCCGGTAGCGGGCGGCGATCTCCCGGCGCCGCACGATCCAGGCCGGCAGGTGCCGGAGCTTGACGTCCAAGAAAGCCGCCTGGAGGTTGTCCAGGAGGCAGGTGAAGCCGTGTCCGTGATATTCTCCGCTGCGCCGGTCTTCCCCATTAAACCGCATCCGCCGGACGAAGAGTTCCACTTCGGGGTCATCAGTGGTGATGGCGCCCCCGTCGCCATAGCCCCCCAGGATTTTGAAGGGGTAAAAGCTCCAGCAACCGGTGAGGCCCCAGGAGCCGGCTTTCTTACCCAGCATACGGGCCCCCAGGCTCTGGCAGGCGTCTTCCACCACTACCAGGCGGTATTGGGCCGCCAGTTCCATCACTCGGGCCATATCGGCCATGTAGCCGTTGAGATGGACGGGCATGAGGGCCCGGGTCCTGGGAGTGATGGCCTCTCTTATCTTGTCACAGTCGATATTGAAATCCCGGCCCACGTCCACCAGGACAGGCTGAGCCCCGGTGTTGACGATGGCCGAAGCCGAGGCCACAAAGGTATGGGCCGGCACGATGACTTCGTCGCCCGCTCCGATACCCGCGGCCCGGAGCGATAAGTGCAGGGCGTCATAACCGCTATTAAGACCCACCGCGTATTTGGTGCCCACGAAGGCGGCCAGATTTCTCTCAAACTGCTGCAACTGCCCCCGGTCGATGAGGTCTCCCCGGCTCATAACCTCAAAGTAGGCCTCATCGAGCTCCTCTTTGAGCATTCGATAGGCTTTACCCGGGTTGACGAACCGAACCTTGTAACTCATAAATCTCCTGATTTCTCCCCCGGGCCTCGGCCCGCCCCTGCCCAGGCGCGCTTTAGTGGTTTAGAACCTGCCGGACTGCCTGGCAAATGGTTTCTGCGGTGGGGTAATAAGCCTTTTCCAGAGAGGAGCTGGCAGGCGCGGGAATATCCGGCAGAGTCACCCTCTTAACCGGGGCCTTCAGATATGCGAACAGGTTCTCCCCCACCATAGCGACGATTTCAGCGGCCAACCCGCAGGTCTTCCAGCCCCCGTCGGCCACCACCAGCCTTCCCGTTTTCATTACCGAGGCGAACACCAGCTCCCAATCGATGGGCTTGACGGTGCGGAGATCGATCACCTCTACTGCGATTCTTTCCCGGGCGAGGTCCCGGGCTGCCTTCAGCGATTCCTGAGCCATGAAGGAGGCGGCCACCAGGGTCAGGTCCGAGCCGGTTTGGCGAACCACCCCCTGACCCAGGGGCACTTCATAAAGCTCTTCCGGAACCGCATCTTCGGCGCCGTAAAGCCAGCGGTCGTCAACGAAGACGACGGGATTGGGGTCCCTGACGGCGGCAACCAGCAGGCCTTTGGCATCGTAAGCAGTGGAGGGCATTACCACTTTGAGCCCGGGGACATGGGCGAAGGTGGCGTGCAGGGCCTGGGAATGCTGGGCCGCCTGTTCGCCGCCGCGATTGATAATACCCCAAATGACCAGGGGAACGGAGGCCTTGCCGCCGTTCATATAGCACCAGTTGGCGGCCTCGTTGATAATGGGGTCCATGGCATAAAGCATGAAATCCAGGCGCGGATGAACCACCACGGGCCGCATCCCGGCCAGGGCCGCCCCCACTGCCGCGCCGGTGATGCCGTTCTCAGACACGGGAGTGTCGATGACCCTCCGGTCCCCGAACGTCTCCAGCAGGCCCTGGGCGGTGTTCCCCACATACCAGGGGCTCTTGACCCCCTGCCCCAGGAGGAAAACTGTTTCATCGGCAGCCATCATCTGATGCAGCGCTTCATTGATGGCCAGGCTGTAAGACAGCTTTCTACTTGAAGACATATTCGCCCAGGTCCTTACTGTCGGGAAGGTCGCGTTGCCGGGCGGAAAGGTGCGCTTCTGCCACTTCCAATTGGGCCTCCCGGACTATCTGTTCCAATGTTGTCCTGGCCACCAGCCCATGGCCCAACAGGCAATCCTGGAATCTTTTGATGGGGTCTTTCTGGCGCCAGGCCTCAACCTCCTCCCGGGGGCGAATATCGGTGTGGGTCCCCTGAATGTTATCGTCGGGCCCCACGTGTCCCCGGAGACGATAGGTCAGGCACTCGATAAAGGCCGGCCCCTGGCCCTGGCGGCAGCGCTCCACCGCTTCTTTTGCGGCCTCGTAAACCTCCAGTACCGCGTTGCCGTCCACCTGGCGCGCCGGGATGCAGAACGGTTCGCTGATCCGGAAAATATGGTCTTCTACCCGGCAATCCCGGAGGGGCAGGTGGGTGGCATAAAAGTTATTTTCGCAGAGGAAAATCAGGGGCAATTTCTTCAGGGCGGCAAAGTTCAGGCATTCGTACAATACGCCCTCGCCGGCCGCCCCGTCGCCGAAAAAGCTGACGGTCACCCGGTTATCCCGCCTGATGGCACTTGCCAGGGCCGCGCCCATGGCCAGGGAGATGGTCCCGGCCACAATGGGAGCCACTCCCAGGACGCCCTGCTCCGGTGCGATAAGGTGCATGGAGCCGCCTCGGCCCCGGGAGCAGCCGGTCTCGCAGCCATAAATCTCCGCCACCATTGCCGCCAGGCTGCCGCCCTTGGCCAGAAAATGACCGTGGGAGCGATGGGTGCCAAAAATATAGTCGTCTTTCTGTAAGGCGGCGCAAACGCCCGCGGCCACGGCTTCCTGCCCGGAACAGAGATGGCAGGGGCCGCGGATTTTTCCCTGCAAGATGGGCTCCACCAGGCTCTCTTCGCAGATCCGGATGCGCACCATGGTCCGGTAGAGATTCTCCAACAGTTCTTGCGGATATTCCATTACTTCTCCTGTCCGGGGATCATGGGGTCGCGGCCAGGCGCTGCCTGATCCCCCGGATGACGGGGCTCCGTGGCCGGATGACCGTCAGCAGAGTCAGCAAGATGATGGTCAGGTCGGCAAGGACGGTATGATTCCTGACGTACTTGAGCTGCAGCCGCAATTTGGTGGGACGGATGAGTTCCCGGTAAGCCGCCTCCGGGTCTGCCGCGCCGGCCAGCAGGCCCCCTTCATCGGGGTTCCAGATGGAAGCCCAATCGGTGATTCCCGGCCGGACCCTGAGGATGGCTTTTTCTTCCGCGGTGAACATGTCGGTATAGAATCTCACCTCCGGCCGGGGTCCCACCAGGCTCATCTCCCCCAACAATACATTGAACAATTGGGGCAGTTCATCCAGCTTGTATTGGCGCAGTTTACGACCGAAGCTGGTAATGCGGGGGTCGCCGTCGGCGGTGGAGGAACCGCCCAGCTGCTCGGCGTTCACCACCATGGTGCGGAATTTATAAATCCGGAAAGGCACGCCATCTTTGCCCACCCGCTCCCCCCGGTAAAAAACCGGTCCGCCGTCCTCCCGGTAAAGGCGGATCGCAATCAGAGCAAGCAGGGGGCTCAGGAGAACCAAACCGGCTGCCGAAAAAACGAGGTCAAAGATCCGTTTCATTTGGTCGACTAAACTGAGACCGTTGCAAAAAGGTTAATTTGTGGCGTCTCTTTTAGTGGAAAGACATCGGTTACAATTTCAAGTTGTTGATTTGTTGGATATTAAAAAGGTTTCACCTCGATTTTTAAAGGTTTGCTG
>Ga0315268_10000447_pt1 | contig 48243 bp, 42 predicted proteins | sample C1_top_MG_FD_204535 | JGI IMG/M metagenome (GOLD analysis project Ga0315268, IMG submission 204535) | Sediment microbial communities from Yellowstone Lake, YNP, Wyoming, USA - C1_top | ecosystem: Environmental > Aquatic > Freshwater > Lake > Sediment | place: USA: Wyoming | collected 2017-08-01 | reverse complement strand
GCCGGTCCGCCACGAGGGCGTCACGCCCTTCGGCCTCATATCGATTCAGCCACAGGCTCACGGTCGGTCGCGAGACACCCACCGCTGCACAGATCGCCTCGCCCGCCATGCCGTCGGCCGACGCCAGCACAATCTTCGCCCGCTCCACCACCCGCTGCGGGGTGGTCCGGCCCCGCACCCACTCCTCCAGCGCCTGGCGATCCCCGCGCTGCAACCGAATGATTCGTCTAGGCAGTGGCATGGCATCAACCATACCACCGCCGGGACTATTATGCAAGTAACTTCTGCATCAAACCACTAGCAGGCGTCCACGGTCCTCACGAACAACAAGGGCTTTGAAGAATGGGGCGAGCTCTTCGGGGACGAACTCATCGCCGCCGCGCTGATCGACCGGCTCGTGCATCACTACCACATCGTCAACATCCGCCGCAACAGCTTCCGGCTCCGGCAGCATGCCCAGCTCCCGCGTCGCCTGCACCAGCCACCGGCACAAGCACCCACCCGTCGGATCCACCGGCAGGAGGCCTGACCGCCAATGGGCTCGTACCCCGGCCCGAGTGTGCAGTTCTTTCCGGCGAAGGTGTGCAATTCATCCCGGTGTTGACAGCGCGGGTCAAGAGTGCTAACTACTACGTGTCGTGGCGTAATAGTAGCGCCGAAGGCGCTAGAGGCACTCCATAGCATCTGTCGCCCGCAGCGAGTGCGCGCCTCCGGCAGTCAGTGCCGCGATCTGGGGTTGTTTTCACACCTGTACTCGTGCTAGGAGCGTCTATGCACCTACGTTCTATCCGTACTCCGCGACGGACAATGGTATCGGCCCTGCTTGTAGTCGTTCTAAGCGCGTGCTCGTCAGATGCGCCCGTAACGGGCGAACGGGCTACGCAGGTTGCCTCTCGCGTCCGCGATTTGAAACCGAGTGCGATTCGACCGGAGGAGCAGAGCTTTGACGAGATTGCGCGTACCGCACCGGGCTTCGGTGGGTACTTTGTTGCCGCGAACGGCGACCTCGTTGCGTGGGTAAAGGGAACTGCGGATGATGCGGCCGTGCAGTCGTTAGTTTCAAACATGAAACCGCGGTTGGCACTGGAAGCGGGAGGCCGCGCTGTGCGCGACATCCAGATCCGTCGTGCGCAGTTCACCTTTCGTGAACTCGCGGCGCTTCGCGACATGTTGTTTGATCAAGCACTTGGCAAGGTCTCTGGGCTACACGGTTTGGATCTCGACGAAGCCGCTAACAGAGTCGCGGTCTATATCAGTCCGCCGCAAGCCGTTGAAGCCTCGTCCACGCTTCGCGCGTTGGTGCGCAACGCGGGTTTCGATTCCACGGCTCTGCTGTTGCGAGCGGAGAATACGCCGACCTTCGCCACTGCGAGCGCACGCAGCTTGGAGCGCGTCCCGCCACAGGCGTCTACTTTGTCTGACGCGTTCGCTCCACTGGTTGGCGGTATCCAGTGGAATGCTTCAGGTCAAAACCCGTGCTCAGCCGGGGTGATCGTTGACTACAACAGCGTGCGTGGAATGATGTCAGCGACGCACTGTTCTGCGACTCCTTTTGTCATCGACGGCGGAGTTGGCTATCAGCCAGCATCGTCAGGGCGCAGCTTCGGATCCGAAACAGCCGATCCGAGCGGCTCGAACTGTATCAATTACAAGGAGTTTCCGCCAACATATCGCCCCTGCCGATTCAGCGATGCAGCGTTTTGGGCGATGAACGGGGTTGTCTGGTCGGAGAAGGGGCTAATCGCGCGAACGCAGTGGAAGAACGGTCCTGGCGGCACTTCCGATGGAAGCAAGGCGTTGGACGTAGACCGACCCTACTTCATCATCAACGGTACTGCTGGTTCTCTATCGGTGGGCGGCGAAGTGCACAAGATGGGTTGGCGAACCGGCTGGACCTGGGGGTACATCACGGACACGTGCTACGACTCGTGGGATCCGAATTTCGGACGACTTTTCAAGTGCCAATACGTGGCAGATATGCGCGTCGATGGCGGCGACAGCGGCGGCTCCGTCTTTCAGCTCGACGGGCTAATTGGAGACGCGACGCTCACGGGCATCGTATCCGCGCGAAAAGACGACGGAGCTACAATTTTCAGCCCGTGGTGGCGGGTCAGCGATGAGTTTGGCGGCGGTTTACAGGCGACGCGAGGCTACAACTTGACGACACCGAGCACGAGTGGCGCCGTCAACGGTACCGCCCCGGTCGTTACGTGGCCCGCCGTGAACGGTGCAACGAAGTATGAGGTGTTCCGCCAGTGGTTTGTGAAGGCGACTGGAGAGTCGGGCGACGACAATTTGGGTTTTCAGTCTTCTGGCTTCGTGGACTACGGCATGTCGGTGTCATCCTACAACGGAACCACCAGGCCACCGTTCTACACGCCAGGGAACGTCGCCTATTACGTGATCGCACGAAATGACACAGATCGTTCGGTGAACAGCACGTGGATCTATTTCATGTTGAATCCGTAGAGGTTGCGCAGATTCGCCCTTCTTCATGCGAGGTGGCTCATGCGATGGCGTCATCTGTTGGCGGCGAGCGGCCTCGGTGTGGTGCTTCCTGTGTTCGTCTCGGCCCAAGAGCGACCTGGCTCCGCAGTATCCGTCGGTCTAGGGGTCTCCGGAGGAGGTACGCGCATCAAGGGATCGGGTGCGTTATTGGATGCCGACGTCAGAGTATTCGAGGCCGCTGGCCTTCGCTTGTCGGTGACGGTCGCTGCCCGTTGGTACTCAAGTGCGCTGACCGTCCATCAGGGTGACGACTTCTTCAATTCACCGGCGGACTCCTCGAAGGTACGTGACATATTGCGAATTGGTCCGCGCCTTGAGTACGCGATCCCCGGCACAATGGGGCGATTTGTGCGACCGTATGTCGGAGCCGGTGTCTACCATGCTCGATGGACGAACCTGCCACTCTTCGATCACGCCCGAGATGCACTTCAAACGTCCTTTGTGATGATCGGGATTACAGGTCGTGTCCTGCGACGACATTCACTCGACGTGTCTGCAATGAGCTACCGGAATGTGATGAATCGCGACGAACAAACAGTCGGCCAGATTCAATGGCGGGTGTTCCTTCTATAGCTCCCGTCGTCGACCCCATGTGGAGACAGATCGTCGCTGTGACGTTGGCCCCGTTTTCAGACAGGTCGTAGCTGGGATTACGCCGCTTCGGTGGTCCTGATGCCCTGACGGATGCTGGCAAACTCCCTCGGTGTCAGATGCCCGAGGGCGCCGTGTGGACGGTGTTCGTTAGTAGTCGCGCCGCCACGCTTCGATAATCGCCTTCGCTTCGTCGAGTGTCCGGCACTGGAATGGAGCATAAGCCGGAAAGGAAACTGCTGGGACGCCGTGGCGGAGAGCTTCTTCGCCACGCTGAAGACCGAACTGGCAAACAACGCTGACTGGCACACCCGCGAGCAGGCGCACGGCAATCTTTCGCTATATCGAGATGTGGTACAACCCACGGCGGCGGCATTCGCCGCACGGCTCTCTCTCTCCGTCAGTGTCCACTAATTCGGGGGAAGTTCAAAACACCCCCATGCGCCTTCCTCCGCGCAATCCGCGCCCAGCCGCGCAATCCGCGGCAAGTCTGTTTAGTTCCCCTCTACCCCTTCCCCCTCCCCGAAATTCTACTATATTAGTATATAGCGATACATAACTCAATCCCGACCATGAACCTCCTGTCCTCTCTCGCTTCCCTGCTCGGCGGCAGCGCCTTTGACCCCGAAGAATTCGACCAGGTCCGCGCCCAGCACCCCGGCACCCTCCTCCTCGACGTGCGCTCGCGCAACGAATACGTGCAGGGCCACATCGACGGCTCCACCCTCGTCCCGCTCGACCGACTGCCGGCTTCGCTCGCGCAAATCGCCGCTTCGCCGGCGCCGGTCATCGTGATCTGCCACTCCGGTGGCCGCGCCGCCTCGGCCGCTACCGCCCTGCGCCGGGCCGGCAAGGTCGATGTGCACGTGCTCGGCGGCGGCGTGTCATCATGGACCGGTCACGGCCGCAAGCTGACCCCCGGCGCCAGGGACATCCCCCTCCGCGACGCCCTCAAGAAGGCCGAGCAGACCACGACCGCGTAACGACGGCCAACGCCGTATCTTTCGGCGTGCTCGGTTATGCCTTCGCTGTCCTGATCGGACTCGTGCTCGGTACGCTCGGGGGTGGTGGATCCATACTCACCGTCCCCGTCCTCGTGTATGTGCTCGGCTTTAGTCCCAAGCTGGCTATTGCCATGAGTCTTCCCGTGGTCGGCACCGCGGCGCTCGTCGGCGTGGTCTCGCACTGGCGTGCCGGCAACGTGCGCCTGCAAGCCGCGGCCATCTTCGGCTCCGTCGCCATGATCGGCTCCTACACCGGCGCCCGCGCCAGCATCTTCCTCTCCGGACGCATGCAGCTGCTCATCCTCGGCACCGCGATGGTCGCGGCCGCCGCGTCGATGCTGCGCAGCGCCGTCCGCGAGCCCGCCCAGTCCGCTCCCCCGCACCCGGTGCTCATGCTCGCCGTCGGACTCGGCGTCGGATTATTGACTGGCCTCATCGGCATCGGCGGCGGATTCCTCATCGTCCCCGCGCTCGTCGTCCTTGGCCGTGTCCCCATGAAGGCGGCGGTCGGAACCTCGCTGCTCGTCATCGCCCTCAACGCCACATCAGGCTATCTCGGACATCACGGCCGCGAAGTGGTCCCGTGGGACTTTGTCGCCCGTTTCACCTCCGTGGCGGTCGTCGGCATCCTCGCCGGCACGGCGCTCGTCCGCCACATTTCAACGCGACAGCTCAAGCGCGCCTTCGCGCTGCTCCTCGTCGTCATCGGCGTCCTCATCCTCTGGCAGAACCGCGCTCAGATCTAGCGGAGCTCCCCCTATGACCTTCCACGATCGCGCCCGCTTCCCCAAGGGCTTTCGCTGCGCCAGCCGCAACGTCGGCCTCAAGCCCGAGGCGCGCGACCTCACCCTCTTTGCCAGCGACGTCGACGCGGCCGCCGCTGCCGTCTTCACGCGCAACCAGTTTCCCGGCGCCCCCATCATTCTCGGGCGCGAGACGCTCAAGGGCGGCATCCTGCGCGCCATCATCGCCAACAGCAAGGTGAGCAACGTTGCCACCGGCGCGCGCGGCGTCGAGAACGCCCGTCGCATGGCGGCCGCCGCCGCCGCCGAACTGGGAACAAGCGCGGGCAAGGTGCTCGTCAGCTCCACCGGCGTCATCGGCGTGCAGCTTCCCGTCGAAAAGATCGAAGTGGGCGTGCGCGGCATGGCGGCCGACCTGCAGGACGATCCCCTCGTCGGCGCCGAGGGCATCATGACCACCGACACGCATCCCAAGGCGCTGTCGGTTTCCGTCGGCCCCGCGACCATCACGTGGGTCGCCAAGGGTTCGGGGATGATCGAACCCGACATGGCGACCATGCTGGCCTACATCTTCACCGATGCCCGGCTCGACGCCGCCACGCTCGATCGCCTGCTGCGCGACGCCGTCGCCGTCTCGTTCAACATGCTGTCGGTCGATACCGACACCAGCACATCCGACACCTGCGCCATCCTCGCCAACGGCCTGGCCGGCCCGGTGGACGAGCGCGCGTTCGGCGACGCGCTTGTCGCCGGATGCGTGCGCATGACCGAAATCCTCGCCCGCGACGGCGAGGGCGCGCAACACCTGCTCCGCATCACGGTGCGCGAGGCGTTCGATGCGGCGCAGGCCCGCACCGTGGCCAAGTCGCTCGTCAACTCGCCGCTCATCAAGACCATGGTGCATGGCGCCGACCCCAACGTCGGCCGCATTCTCATGGCGATCGGCAAGTGCACCGACGTCAGCGTGAACACGACGGCCACGAATGCGTGGGTCAACGGGTATCAGGTGGTCGGCGGCGGTGAACGTCTCGACTTCGACGAGGCCGTGGTGCGCGCCGCGCTCGCGGTGGAGGTCGTCGATCTCGAGGTGTCGTTGGGGGCCGGACACGCGACCACGCGCGCCTACGGCTGCGACCTCACCAAGGGCTACATCGACGAGAATGCGGCGTACTACTCCAGTTGATATCCGCGACAACACCGCTCGCGCGAATGCGTGGCCGCGCCCCTGGGCGACCCGCCGGTTCACGTCGATGACGAGCAGGTGCGTAGCGCAATGACCGCGGGCACTGCCCTAGGTTCACGAGACGATCACGATCTTCGAGCTGGGCGGCCTTCTGGAGTTCGCGAGACCCGTCGCGACCCGGTGAGCCGCGGTATTACGTGATCGTTTCGTCGAAGTTCGCCAGGTCCTGCAGTCGCGCCGCGCGCCCCACGAGGTACGGCACGGCCGTGACGACGACATGAGGCCTGAACATGAACGCCGTGCGGATGAAGAGCGCCGTCTTGTTGTGCAGCAGGTGCTCCCACCAGTGGCGCGGCACGATCTCGGGAACCACGATGGTCACCAGGTCGGTCTCGCCGCGCGTCAAGAGCCCCTGCACATAGTCCACGATCGGACGTAATACGGAACGGAACGGCGAGGCGATGACAACGAGCGGCACGCCGATATCCCATTCCTCCCATCGTGACTGCAGGCGCGCGGTCGAGGCGTCATCGACTGCGATGTAGACGGCCCGCACATCCTCCGAGATTGTCGTCGCGTAGACGAGCGCACCCGCCGTCGGTTTCGAGATGCCGTTCACGGGCACCACGACGGTATGGTGCAGGAACATCAGCGGCGCCTGACCCGTATACGCCAATTCAGCCGAGAAGTTCTCGTAGTGCTGATGGATCGCTCGCAGCAGCAGGATGATCAGCGGAATGATAAGCACGACGATCCACGCGCCGTGCGTGAACTTCGTGACCACCTGCACAAGTGACACCAGCGCCGTGGCCACGGCCCCGATGCCGTTCAGCCACGCCTTCCAGCGCCACCCCGGCTCGCGGCACTTGAGCCAGTGCACCACCATGCCCGCCTGCGAGAGCGTAAAGCAGACGAACACGCCGATGGCATACAGCGGGATCAGCGCACTCGTGTCGCCGGCGAAGAGCCAGACAAGCAGCATCGCCATGATCGCGAGTACGATGATGCCGTTCGAGAATGCCAAGCGGTCCCCGCGTGCGGCGAATTGGCGTGGCATGTAGCCGTCGGCGGACAGAATGCTGGCCAGCCGCGGAAAGTCGGCGAACGCGGTGTTCGCCGCCAACACCAGCACCGCGAACGTGGCGTATTGCAGTGCATAGTACAATGCGCCGCCACCGAAGACATGCCGACCGATCTGCGAAAGCACAGTCTCCGTGGCACTTGGCATCACGCCATAGTGTCGCGCGAGGTAGCTCGTCCCGATGAAGAAGGTGGCGAGGATCGCTGCCATCCAGCCCAATGTGACGGCCGCGTTGGCAGCGCTCGGTTTCCGGAACGCGCTTACGCCGTTCGAAATAGCCTCCGTCCCCGTCATCGCCACGCACCCTTCGGCAAACGCGCGCAGCAGCAGGTACGTGAGCGCGAAACCAGCGGGGAATCCCAGACCGTGCTGCGCCGCGCTGAGAGTATCGACCCGGGGTGCGTTTGTGAGCGGGGCCAACTCGTGTGCCATCATCCCGCGTGTGATGCCGGTTGCGATGAGCGCGAGCATCAGGGCGATAAACACATACGTCGGCACGCTGAAAGCAATCCCGGATTCGCGCACCCCGCGCAGGTTTACGAGCATCAGCACCAGGATGGCGCCAATACACAAGGCCACCGTGTGCGGCGCGAGCGACGCGTATGCCGACGTGATCGCCGCGACGCCACTCGAAATCGACACCGAGACCGTGAGGATGTAGTCGGTGAGCAGGGCGGCGGCGGCAATCAACCCCGGTGACTGGCCGAGATTGTCTTTCGCAACGGTATACGAACCGCCACCCGCCGGATATGCGAAGATCGTCTGCCGGTACGACATTGCCACCAGCACGAGCAGCCCGACAATAATGGCCGAGATCGGGATGACGTAGTTGAGGGCCACCGCGCCCAGCACGGCGAGCACCAGCAGCGTCTGTTCGGTGGCGTACGCGACCGAGGAGATCGCATCGGACGACAGCACGGCAAGTGCTGTCTTCTTGTTCAGTCTTTCGTGTTCCAGCCGGTCCGATGACAGCGGCCGGCCGAAAAGGACGCGTTTGAAGTGAACCAAAGGTGAGGCCATTCATTAATCGATATGACCCCCACCGTAAAGCAGGCGTAAAGAAATGGCAAATTCGCGTAAAGATCCTACAAAGACGACCTAACTTGATGGGCCCCTTGCGCTTCCGACATGCACCTCCAGTCGGTCGGCATCACGAACTGTCGTCCCCCCTTGAACCATGAGGAGCCGTTCGGCGAGCGCCGCTCTCGAGTCGCCATCGTCGGGCGGCACGGGCGATAGTGCAATGATCCCATGGCTCCCCTCGCGCCGTGTACTTACGGTGACCGGATGCGCGCCGTCACTGACCGACGCGCTCAGTGTCCCGAGCAACGACAGCGCCTCGGCCAGCCGCGTCCGGTCAGCCTGCACCCGAGGCAGCCCCGGTTCAAGCGATACTTCCACGCGCGCACCGCGACGCTCTGCACTCGCCCGGATCAGCGGCAGAATCGCGCGCACCACGTCGTTCACCTGCACCGGTCCACGCTGCACGGGCATGGCGTCGCGGTCGGCGTCCGCCACCTGTCCCATTCGGCGCAGCGCCGCATCCATTTCGTCCGACGCGGCTCGCGCGTCGCGAAGCAGTTCCTCCTGGTTCTCGTTCAACTCTCCAAACCGTGTCTCGAGGAGGATATGCAGCGGCATGCGCACCTCATCCAGGCGCGCCATGGTGTCGCGCACCAGCGCGGCGAGCAGCGTCGATTGCTCCCTCAACCGGGCCAGCGCTTGCGCATCGGCATGGACCCGTTCTGCCTCTGATTTCGTCAGCGCGTGACCCAGGTGTCCTACCACTTGCTCGATGCGATCGAACTCGTCGGTTCCCCCCGACCCTGCGCTCCCGGCCCGGCGCTCGGACTCCGCCACGACGATCTCTGAGACGCGATCGAAGCGCCGCACCAGGTAGTGCACGTTCCACAGCGTCACGGCGAGCGTAAGGACGGCGAGTACCACGGCGGCGACGACGACCGCGCGGGGCGCCTGTCGGCCGTACTCTCCCCAGTACGCGAGGCCAGCCACCAAGCCGGCCGACAACAGCGACGGCACCAGGCCGAGTGACAGCCGAGCGCCCACCGACAGCGTCCAGTTCCTGCGAACGAGTCCGTTCACGACCAACTCCCCGCGTCGCCCGAGCCACCACGTGATTCGCGAGGGTCGGGCGGCGACACCACCAGTACGTCCGGCCCGCCACGACCCGCCAGGAGACGGTCCACCACGCTTCCGCGACGGAATCGATACCACCGCGACCGACGCGTTTGACCCACCATCGCCAGCGTCACGCCACGCTCGGTCGCGAACTGCAGCAAGGCCGTCGCCACATCCTCGCCCTGCAGCTTCACCACCTCCGCCCCAAGCGACTGCGCGAGCTGGATATTCTCCACCAACTGACGCTGCAGGGACGTGTCGATGCGGTCGGCCGCTTCCGCCGGCGTCTGCACGTAGACGCAGTACCAGTCGGGGTTCAGGCGCCCCGCGATCCGGCTTGCCTTGCGCAACAGGAAACGGGACAGCGCGGGGTCGCTCGACAGGCACACCATGACGCGGTCCACTGTTCGACGCGCACGCGCCGCCGGTGCTTCCTCGCGTCGCACGATCTCCTCTCGCGATCGATCCACCGAGCTCGCCACCTCGCGCAACGCGAGTTCGCGCAGGGTCGACAGGTTGTCGTCGGTGAAGAAATTCGCCAACGCCGTTTCGATCTTGTCGGGACGGTAGATCTTCCCCTCGCGCAGACGTTGGCGCAGGTCCTCAGCGGAAATATCCAGGTTGACCACCTGATCGGCCTGCCCGACCACCCAATCGGGCACCGTCTCGCGCACGGTCACGCCGAGCGTGCTCTCAAGCACGTCGTTCAGCGACTCGAGGTGCTGCACGTTCACGGCCGAGATGACGCTGATCCCCTCGTCAAGGAGCAGCAGCACGTCCTGCCAGCGCTTGCCGTTGCGTGACCCTGGCGCGTTGGTGTGTGCGAGTTCGTCCACAAGCGCCACTTGGGGAGCGCGCGCCACGACGGCATCCACGTCCATTTCCTCGAGCGTCACGCCGCGGTACGCCAGCCGTGTCCGCGGCACGATTTCCAGCGTGCCCAACTGCGCCTCGGTTTCGACGCGCTCGTGCGTCTCGACGAACCCCACGACGACGTCGATGCCCCGACGGTGCAGGTCGTGCGCTTCCTGCAGCATGCGGTAGGTCTTGCCTGTGCCCGCCGCTGAGCCGATGTACAGCTTCAGCTTGCCACGCTCGCGCTGTCGCACGAGCTCCAGAAAGCTCGTGGTGCCCGACTCGTGGCGGTCCGCGTGGGTCATCGTTCGCTAAGTATGCAGCGCCTAGAGCTTGATGAGCAGGGACGCAAGCAGACGGGTCTCCTGTTTGCGAAGGTCCGGCACCCAACCCGGTACGAGGGCCCCCGGAACACCCGTGTTGCCGCTCGGCGGGGTCACGCCGCCGGGGCCGGCGAAGTACGGCACGTTCGCCTCGCGGTGCACGAGCTCGAAGCGGAACGTCGTCCATTGATCCGGCATCAGATCCAGCGTCACGGACGAGTCCCAGGCACGGAACGCGTCACCGGGATTGGTTGTGAAATACGGCGTGCCGCTGAATGCGGTGGCGCCATTGATCGGCGGCATCAACACCAGGTAGCGACCGGGATTGTTCGCGGTCCCGCCGCCGAGCGTCAGCCCCACCTGGTCCTTCCTGAACCACATGCGGTCGTAGGCCATCCACCCGAAGAAGTTCTGCGCCGGCTTGCCCGTGGTGCCATTGGTGCACGCCACGCCCCCGCCCCACTCGCAGCCGTAGTCGACGGTCAGCGAAAACGCGCCCTTGTTGAAGGACCGGGTGGCGTCCTCGTGGTACTTGTACTGGATGCTGTTATCGGTATGGAACCGCTGGCGCTCCTTGATGCCCAGCCAGTCGGCGCCGAAGTAGTCGTTCGAGAGGAAGGAGAGCTTCCCGGTCGGGCGATACAGGATCTGCACGCCGGCGCCCGGCGCCCCGTTGAACATCCCGTACGACTGCCATCCGTTGATGAGCCACGGCTCGATCTTCAGCTTCTCGGTGGGAAAGAGCTGCAGGCGCAGGCCGTTGAAGAACCAGGGCGTGTTGCTCGAGACGTACGACGGCTGGTAGGCCCAATTGTCGAAGTTGTAGTAGGAGAACAGGCCCACGTACGACATGAAGATGCCGGCGTCCAGGTTGATGCCGTGCATCTTGTCCCAGTGGTACCCGCCGTAGGCTTCTGACAGGTACCGATAGGCATTGTCGAGGTTCCATTGGCCACGCGCCGGGCTGGCGTCGTTGCGCGGCGTCATCGTGGAATACATGCCGAACTGCGTCATCAGGCGCCCTCGCACGTGCTCCACGTGGAAATCGCCGCCGATGCCCAGCTGCTGCAGTTGGAACTCACTGGTGCGGCCGCTCTCGGACGTGCCGACCAGCGTATGGTCCTTCGGATTGTTGAAGCTGTGGATGTACGAGATGTCCGCACGGAATTCGCCGGTGAACGCCTTCGAGTCCAGCACGGCCGTCTTGGTGCGCGGGTTGCCGTTGAGCCACGTCCAGTCGGCGAAGGCGAACGGCTCGCTCGGCGTGGGCGCCGCCGCCGTCGTGTCACCCTGCGCCCAGAGCGCGAGTGGAGCACCCAGCAGGCACACGTTCAGTATGGTATTAAGTCGCATATAGTTCCTAATTCGGGATTGCCGGCGAGAGTTTGGCCACGGCCGGTGGCCTTGTCATCGGAAAGGCGGAGTCGACGGCGATGTTCAGCAGCAGCACGTTCACACGCGGTTCGCCGAAGAACCCGAACTGGCGTCCCTCGACGTGCCGGTCAAGCAGCGCACGTACGACTGCTGAATCGGTGTGGCGCGCGCGCGACACTCGCGCCACTTGCAGGAAGGCATTCGCGGGCGAGATGTGCGGGTCGAGTCCCGAAGCGGACGAGGTCACCATGTCCGAGGGGATCGCCCCCCTCTTCGCACCGTCGGTCGCGACGACGCGGTCGATCGCCTGGGCGATAAGCGTGTCCGCCAGTTTCGCGTCGGTCGGTCCCTTGTTGGTGCCGCCCGAGGCAGTGGGATCGTAGCCGTTCCCTGCCGCCGACGGCCGGGGATGAAAGTACTCCGCGCGCGTAAACGCCTGGCCAATGAGCGCGCTGCCCACCACTCGACCGTGGATCGTGACCAGCGAGCCATTGGCCTGTTTCGGGAAGAGCAGCCGGGCGAGCCCGGTCACTATTCCGGGATAGATGACACCCGTCAGGATGCACAGCACCAGCGTCATCAGAAGCGCGGGTTTCAATTGCTTTAGCATGTTGAGCTCCGGTTCAGACGAGGCCGAGGAATACGAGCACGACGTCGATCAGCTTGATGCCCGCGAACGGCACGAGCAGGCCGCCAACACCGTAGATCACGAGGTTCCGGCGCAACACGACGTTGGCGGCCGCCGGGCGGTACCGCACGCCGCGCAAGGCCAGCGGGATGAGCGCCACGATGATGAGCGCGTTGAATATCACGGACGCGAGAATTGCGCTCTGCGGCGAGTGCAGCCGCATGATGTTCAGCGCCTGCAAAGCCGGATACGTCGCCACAAACATCGCCGGGATGATCGCGAAGTACTTGGCGACGTCATTGGCGATCGAGAACGTCGTCAGCGAACCACGTGTCATCAGCAGTTGTTTGCCGATCTCCACGATTTCGATGAGTTTCGTGGGATTGGAGTCGAGGTCGATCATGTTCCCCGCCTCCTTTGCCGCCTGCGTGCCGGTGTTCATCGACACGCCAACGTCGGCCTGCGCCAGCGCCGGTGCGTCGTTCGTTCCGTCGCCGGTCATCGCCACCAGGCGCCCGCCTGCCTGTTCGCGCCTGATCAGCGCCATCTTGTCTTCGGGCTTCGCCTCGGCCAGGAAGTCATCCACGCCGGCTTCCTGCGCGATGGCCGCCGCGGTCAGCGGATTATCCCCGGTGATCATCACCGTGCGGATGCCCATTGCGCGCAGCCGGTCGAACCGCTCCTTCATGCCGCCCTTCACGATGTCCTTCAGGTAGACGGTTCCGACCACCACGGGTGGCGTGGTGCCGTCACGCTCGGCCACCACCAGTGGCGTGCCACCTTCGCTCGCGATGCGCTCCACCGTCGCCTCAAGGTCGGCCGGTACCTGGCCGCCAAGGTCGCGTACCCAGTGCAGGACGGCGTCAGCCGCGCCCTTCCGCACCTGGTGCGCCCCGTTGTCCACGCCGCTCATGCGCGTCAGCGCGCTGAACGGGACGAAGACCGCGCCTGGCACGTCCGAGTGCGACGGCGTCGCGCCGGCGTGCGTGCCGACCGAACGTCCGCGCAGCCCGAACTGCTCCTTCGCCAGCACGACGATGCTGCGTCCCTCGGGCGTCTCGTCAGCCAGCGACGACAACTGGGCGCGGTCGGCAAGTCGCTCGACCGTCGTCCCTCGCACGGGAACGAAGGCCGCCGCCTGCCGGTTGCCGAGCGTGATCGTTCCCGTCTTGTCCAGCAACAGCGTGTTCACGTCGCCGGCCGCTTCCACGGCGCGTCCGCTCATCGCAATCACGTTCTGCTGAATCATCCGATCCATTCCGGCAATGCCAATGGCCGACAGCAACCCGCCGATGGTCGTCGGAATCAGGCAGACCAACAGCGCGATCAGCACCGGCACGGGGACGGCGCCGCCGGCGTAGATGGCGAACGGCTGCAGTGTTACCACCGCAAGCAGGAAGACGATGGTCAGTCCCGAGAGCAGAATCGTCAGCGCGATCTCATTGGGAGTCTTCTGGCGCGAGGCGCCTTCCACCAGCGCGATCATCCGATCCAGGAAGGTCTCGCCCGGATTGGCCGTGATGCGGATGACCAGGTAATCGCTCAGCACCTTCGTCCCGCCAGTCACGGCCGACCGGTCGCCGCCGCTCTCGCGAATCACCGGCGCGCTCTCGCCCGTGATGGCGCTCTCGTCCACCGAGGCGACCCCTTCCACGACATCGCCGTCACCCGGAATCATGTCGCCCGGCAGGCAAAGCACCACGTCTCCACGCCGCAGCCCTGCGGCATCCATCGACATGACGTCGCGCTGGTCAAATGTGCCGCCCTGACTCGCGCCCGAGAGGCGGCGCGCCGTCGTATGCGTGCGCGACTTCCGCAGCGACTCAGCCTGTGCCTTGCCGCGTCCTTCGGCCATCGCTTCGGCGAAGTTGGCAAAGAGCACGGTGAACCAGAGCCAGAGCGCAAGTTGCAGCGTGAAGCCCCAGCCGGCGGTGCCACGAACCAGCTCGTGTGCGAAGATGATCGTCGTGAACACCGATCCCGCAAGCACCACGAACATCACCGGATTGCGCAGCTGATGACGCGGGTCGAGCTTGCGCACCGCCTCGCGGGTTGCCGCTCGCACGATGGGCGGGTCAAACAGCGGACGCCGGCGCGTCCCACGGGAGTACGTCGGCATATTAGAACAGCCTCCCCGCACCCATCAGCAGGTGCTCGACGATTGGGCCGAGTGCGAGGGCCGGAAAGAAGGTGAGCGCACCGACGATCAGCACGACGCTGATCAGGAGAGTCGAGAACAGGGGACCGGAAACGGGAAATGTCCCCGCCGAATCGGGGACGATTCGCTTCTCCGCGAGGAATCCGCCGAGGGCCAGCGCGGGCACGATCAGGGCGAAGCGCCCGATCAGCATCGCAATGCCCAGTTGCGTGTTGTACCAGTACGTGCTGCCCGTCAGGCCGGCGAACGCGCTGCCGTTGTTGGCCGTCGCCGACGAGAAGGCGTACAGGATCTCGCTGAAGCCGTGCGGCCCGGCATTGTTCAGCCCCTTCAGCCCGTCGGCCGAGACTGACGAGACCGCCGTGAAGACGAGCACCGACGCGGCCGCCGCCAGCACGTACAGCATCGTCATCTGTACTTCGCGCGCCTGGATCTTCTTGCCGAGATACTCGGGCGTGCGTCCGACCATCAGGCCGGCGATGAACACCGTGAGCACCACGAAGATCAGCATCCCGTACAGGCCCGCACCGACCCCGCCGAAGATCACCTCGCCCAATTGCATGTTGACGATCGGGACCAGCCCGGCGAGCGGTGTGAATGAATCGTGCATCGCATTCACCGCACCGCACGAGGCGTCCGTCGTCACCACCGCGAAGAGCGAGGAGTTGGCGACACCAAAACGCACTTCCTTCCCCTCCATGTTGCCGCCGGGGTTGGTTGCGCTCGCCACCACGTCCACGCCGCGCGCGGAGTGAATGGGGTTGCCGCGAGCCTCAGTCCAGTACGTCACGCCGACGCCCGCGATGAACAACACGAACATCGCCGCCCACACCGACCAGCCGTGCGCGACGTGCCGCACCGCGCGCCCGAAGTAATAGACGAGCGCCGACGGAATCGCGAAGATCGCGAACACCGCCAGGAAGTTGGACCATGGCGTCGGGTTCTCGAACGGATGCGCCGAGTTCGCGTTGAAGAAGCCGCCACCGTTGGTGCCCAGTTGCTTGATGGCCTCCTGGCTGGCCACGGGTCCCATGGCCAGCATCTGCTTGGCTCCCTCGAGTGTCGTGACTTCCAGATACGGCTTGAAGTTCTGGATGACGCCCTGCTGGACCATCGCCAGCGACAACAGCAACGACAGCGGCAGCAGCACATACAGCGTGCCGCGCGTCAGGTCCACCCAGAAGTTGCCCAGGCGTCCGCGCGCCTCGCCGCCGTGCCGTGCGATGCCCCGCACCAGCGCCACGGCGACGGCGATGCCGACCGCGGCTGAGGCGAAGTTGTGGAAAGCGAGCTGCGTCATCTGCGTGAAGTACGACATCGTCGACTCCCCGCTGTAGCTCTGCCAGTTCGTGTTCGTCGTGAACGAGGCTGCTGTTTCGAACGCCTGACGGTCGGGCACGGAGGCAAAATGTTGCGGGTTCAACGGCAGCAAGTGCTGCAGCCGAAGCACGGCGTACGTCAGCACCAGCGACGCCAGGCTGAAGAGCAACATGCCCGCCGTGTACTGCGTCCAGTGCTGATCCTCTTCCGCGTGCACGCCGGACAGTCGATACAGCGCGCGTTCGATCGGGCGCAGCCACTGCAGCGAGCCGTCGAACACCTTCACGAGGTACAGTCCCAGCGGCTTGGTCACGGCCAGCAACACCGCGCAGTAGAACGCGATCTGCAGCCATCCATTCACGGTCATCTCGAGTGCCTCAGAACTTGTCCGGACGCAACATCGCGTACACGAGGTACACCAGGATTGCGACCGCGGCGACGCCGGCAATCACGTTGTCGAGGGTCACGTGTGCGCTCCCGCAGCACGTGCCACGTCGACGGCTGACGTCCGGCCGAGGCGTTCGCAGGCGCGTACGTACCCGAGCAACAACACGAAGAACAGCGCGGTGCCCACCACATATGCACAGTCGATCACGGTCGTTTCTCCGGTCGGTGCGCGGGGTTGGCGGATCGTCCGCCTCTTCACCACGCACTGATGGATCTACGCTATGATCGCACTCGCAAATGCCGCACAAAGAACGGCCACGGTAGTGCGAAGAGCGCGCAAAGGTGCGTCAGACAACATCGTTGTCGACGTCCGGAATGGTCGCGGACGGCAACTCGAGCACAAAGCAGGATCCCCCGCCGTCGCGCGACTCAAAGCGCAGGTACCCTCCCTGCGCCTCGGCGAGCCCGCGCGCAATCGATAGCCCTAGCCCGGTGCCGCCGACGTCAGACGGTGTCCCCGTAGGACGGTAGAATGGCTCGAAAATCCGGTCTCGCTCGCCTACCGGCACGCCGGGACCGCGATCAAGCACGCTGATCGACAGCCAGGCTGCGTCCCGCCGCACGCGCACGATGATTGTCGAGCCGGCAGGGGAGTACTTCGCGGCATTCTCCAACAGGTTCACGAGTACGCGCAGCGATTCCGTGAAGGCAAATCTCCCGCTGAGCAGTTCGTCGATCGGCGCATCGATTTCCACCTCGTGGCCACGCAGCACGCTGCTCGCCCCGTGCAGCGCGGCGCCAACCAGGTCGTCAGCCGTGTCGACGACGAGCGCCGGACGCACGGCGCCCGCCTGGATGCGCGAGAGGTCGAGCATGTCGCCGATCAGGGCATTCAACCGGTCCACCTCCATCTCGATCACGCTGGCTGAATCGGTTGAGCCGCCGTGCTGGATCTCGTGCGCCAGGCCCTTGATCGTCGTCAAGGGCGTTCGCAGATCGTGCGAGACCGAGGTCAGCAGCGCGCTGCGCAATGCCTCGAGCCGTCGCTCCGCCTCCGCCTGTTCGGCGAGTGTTGTCAGCCGCACCCGCTCCACGCCAAGCGCGGCGTAGAACGCAAGCGCGTCGAGCAGGCGCCGCCAATCGGGTGCCTGACGCAATCCCGCTACACTGGCCACGCGAAGCACCCCGACCGTGGCACCCCGCACGAGCAGTGGCAACGCCAGCGCGTGAACACCCGTGGCCTGCTCAAGGTCGCCGCTCAGTCGGACCGTGCCATCGGCCAATTCCTCCGCGCGGGACCCGGACTGCAGGATCCACCCGACCAGACTGCCCGCACCTGCTTGTACGGACGTCATCGGACCCGATGCGCCGGGAAGACGCGACGAGGCGGCTGGGCGCGCCAATACTCCGTCCCGCTCGAACACATCGCACTCGTCTACCGCGAGCGTCGACCGAATGACCTCGACAATCTGACGCAGCCCGTCGCGGGCATCCGGCGCATTCAACGTCTCGGCGCCCAAGGCCGCCAGTCGGTCGACCTCGGCGGTACGCTCTCGCGCTTCCTGCGCCTCGTTGCGGGCGCGGTGCAGCAATTGTGCCGCAACGATGCTGGTGGCGAGGAATGTCACCAGCACGAGCCAGTCGAGCGGATTCGAGATGACGAGCGTGGAATACGGCGGCAGGAAGAAGAAGTTGAACAAGACGAACGACACGGCGACCACCGACAGCCCCAGCAGCCGTCCGCCCGCACCGCTCGCTCCAAGAATGACCAGCAGGAAGATCAGCGCGACATGCGCCTTGTCGAGGTGCGTACGCACCGTCAGCATCCCGATCGTGGCCAGTGCAAGAACGAGGAACCAGACGAGCCAGTCCGTTAGGCCGGTGCGCGCACGCGTACCGCCCGACGAAGGCTCCACGCCCGGCATCTGCTATTCCTCGGCCGCGGAATCAGGCTCGAAGCGATAGCCGACCCCTGGTTCCGTCTGCAAGAACCGCGGCCGTATGGGATCGTCCTCGATCTTGCGGCGCAGGTGCCCTACGTACACGCGAAGATACTGCTGCGCATCGCCCTCCGAGTTGCCCCACACGGCGCCGAACAACTGGCGGTGGGTAAGCGTCTTGCGCGGGTTCAACAGGAACGTGCGCAAAAGCGCCCATTCGGTGGGCGTCAGGTGCACTACGGTGCCCGCGCGTTCGACGCGACGCAACGTGAGGTCGACAGTCAGCGCCCCCAACACGGTGCGCTCGGTTGGCGCTAGGGCCTCGCTCACCTGACGCGCACGCCGCAGCTGCGCCCGCACGCGCGCCAGCAACTCCACCGTGCTGAACGGCTTCGTCATGTAGTCGTCGGCCCCGGCGTCGAGCAACGCAGCCTTTTCCGTGTCCGCGTGTCGGGCCGACAGCACGAGGATCGGCGCCGACGACCAGCGCCGGATTTCCCGGCAGACGGCCAACCCCGCTTGATCCGGCAGACCGAGGTCAAGGACGATCAGGTCGGGAAGCGCTGAAGCGGCAAGGTCTGCTCCCTCCGTCCCCGTTGACGCCTCAAGGACGCGCACCTCGGGCTGCTCCGTGTCGTCGGGTGCGCCGAACGCGGCGGAAAGTAGCGCATTCCGGACGACACGCCGGATCTGAGGCTCGTCGTCGATGACGAGCATCGTGAGTGGAAGAGCGGTCACGGATATGTCCGGCTGGGATCGTGGTGACACGGCACTGCATTGACGCTGTCGAAGACGGACCCGCACGGGAAGGGGGGAGGCGGAATTTCGGAATTTTCACGACCTCTTTGTGCCGGCTGAAGTCGTCTTCACGCGCGTTTCATGGGAACGGTGGCATTGTGCAGGCGCCTCAATCACCCACTCAATGATCGCGTCTGCGTTAGTGATCAGTGTCACGAACCTCCCCGCTGCCATCATCGTCGCGTTGGGAGTGCTCGGCGCACTCGACGTTCGGCGGCGGCACTCGGTGGCTCGCTCCGCGCGCGCCGGGATACCGATGCCGGACGCCCTGCCCGGACGCGTCTATAAGCGGATTTCCTTTCTCGCTGACGCCGACATGACCGACGACGCCACCTATGACGCGAACGGTGTTGGCGACCTCGACGCCAAGGACGCCGCCCTGCAGCTCCTCGACGCGTGGAGTGCCTGTCCGCGGTCGATTTGGCGCGCCCTCGGAGTGCGGTGTCTGCTCATGACGGGTTCCGAAGCGGGGGCGAACGCGGCGTCGGAGGCAATCCTCGAGGGTGTGGTCGCGCATCACGTGGATTCCGTCGAGGCTTGGGTGGTCCGCGACGCAGTTGATACGGCATGGAGCCTGGCGCCGAAGGATGCGCCGGCGCTGCCCCCCTCCATCGAATCAGCCGCCCGCCGCACCCTCACGAACGCCACACTCGCCGTGCTGACGCGGGCATGGCTCCCCGCGCAGGACTACGAACGCCTGCTGGCGCGCGTCGCCCACTGAACATCGCGATCGAGTGGCGTAAGGGCGCGCGCTCTCGCGTTTGCCTGCCGTTGCGTTCTATCTTTCCGGCATGCAGGGGACGAGACACTATCGCTCGCGGACTCATCGGTGACCCGCGAAGCAGCACCGGCGCTGCTTCACGCGTTCTTCGCCCGTGCCGTGGCGCACGGGCCGAATCGCATCGCCGTTGATGTGCCGCCGGGACGCCTGCGCCCCACGCGCCATCGCACCACCTACGCCGAACTCGATCGCCACTCCGATCAGCTCGCGCATGCGCTCGGGCCATTCGTCACCGGCGAGGGCATCGTCGCCATCCTGCTCCCGCGCACCGATGGCCACCTCTACGCCGCGCAGCTCGGCGTGCTCAAGGCGGGCGCCGCCTACACCTGCATCGACCTCGCCTTTCCCGACGAACGCCTGCGCAACACGTTCGACGATGCGCAGCCCGCGGCCCTGATCACCGATGCCGCCGGCCGCGCGCGCTCGCTCGCCGCCGGCTATCCCGCCGCCCGCATCATCGACGTCATCGACACCCTCCACGGCCATGCCGCGCTCGCCCCGCTGCGCCGTCCCTGGTGGCTCACGCCGTCCTCGCTCGCGTATGTCATCTACACCTCCGGCACCACCGGGCGCCCCAAGGGCGTGATGATCGAGCATCGGTCCATCTGCAATCTGGTGCAGTCCGATTTCGAGACCTTCGCGCTCACGCCCGAGGACCGCGTCGTGCAGGGCTCGTCGGCCGCCTACGATTCGTCCGTCGAGGAATCGTGGCTCGCCTTTGCCGCCGGCGCTACGCTCGTCGTGATGGATGACGACACGGCGCGCCTTGGCCCCGACCTCGTCGGCTGGCTGCGCCACGAGCACGTCTCCGTCTTCTGTCCGCCTCCCACGCTGCTCCGCGCCAGTGGCTGCGACGATCCCGCACGCGAACTCCCCGCCTTGCGCCTCCTCTACGTCGGCGGCGAAGCGTTGCCGCAGGACGTCGCCGATCGCTGGGCCGTCGGACGTTCGCTCGTCAACGGCTACGGGCCCACCGAATGCGCCGTCACCGTCACCCGCGCGCGCATCGAGCCCGGCAAGCCCGTCACCATCGGCATCCCCGTCCCCAACGTGCAGGCCTGGATCGTTGACGACGACCTGCAGCCGCTGCCCGACGGCACGCGGGGCGAACTCGTCTTCGGCGGCATCGCGCTCGCCCGCGGCTATTGGAACCAGCCCGACATCACCGCCCGCCGCTTTCCGCATCATCCGTCGCTCGGTCGCGTCTATCGCACCGGCGATATCGCCGAGCGCCTGGCCGATGGCACGCTCGTCTACCACGGCCGGCTCGACGCCCAGGTCAAGCTGCGCGGCTATCGCATCGAACTCGGCGCCATCGAGTCGGCACTCGTCGCCTGCGACGGCGTGCGCGAAGCCGCCTGCACCGTGCAGGACGACGACGGTCGCCAAACGCTCGTCGCCTTCATCGTCCCCGAGGCGATGGTCCCCGTGCCGACGGCCGCGGCGTTGCAGGACGCGCTGCTCGCCACGCTCCCCCCCTACATGGTGCCGGCGCAGATCGCCACCGTCGAAGCGCTTTCCACGTCGATCGGCGGCAAGCTCGACCGCCGGGCGCTGCCACGCATCGAGGCCACGTCCGCTGCCGCCGGCGTCGGCGCCGCGCCCGATGAGCCCGTCGCCCGTGCCGTCGCCGCCGCCGTGCGGCAGGTGCTGCGCATCCCGCATCACCCCGACACCGCGGCCGATTTCTTCACCGAACTCGGCGGCGATTCCCTGAGTGCGGCTGAGTTGATCACGCGACTGCGCGACAACGTGCTCACGAATGCGCTCGACGTGCGCGATGTGTACGAGGCGCGCACCATTGCCGCGCTCGCCGGCCGCGCCCGACTGCGGAGTGCGGCATCGGCCGACGCCGTGCCCGATGCCGCATCGCACGGGTTCGGCGCACCGCACGGGTCCGGCGCGCCGGGCCCCACCGTGCCGGTGATCCGCACCACGGTCTGGCAGGCGCTGTACCTGCTGCGCTCCCTCGTCGTGTTGTCCGTGGTCCTGTGGCTCGGCGCGTTCGTGTTGTTGCCGGCGGTCGTCAACCGGGTCGGGTTGGTGCTCTCCGTCTTTCTCGCGCCACCCACCGCGCTCATCCTCGAACTCGCGTGGACGCCCATCGCCGTGCTCATCGCGGTCGTCAGCAAGCGGTCGCTGGTCGGGCGGTACACCGCCGCGCGTCTCCCCGTGTGGAGCGTGCCACACTTTCGCCATTGGCTCGTCCTCCAGTCGGCCAAGTCCATTCCGTGGGAAATCCTCGAAGGCACCAAGTGGCAGGTGCTGGCCCTCCGCGCGCTCGGCGCGCGTATCGGCCGTCGCGTGCACATCCACCGAGGCGTCATTCTCACGCGCGGCGGATGGGACCTCCTCGACATCGGCGATGATGTCACGCTCTCGCAGGATGCGTCCGTTCGCATCGCCGAACTGGTCGACGGCCACGTGGTCTTCGCGCCCATCGCGCTCGGCGATGGTGCCACGGTGGGCGTACACGCCGGCGTCGGCGGCCACTGCGTGCTCGAGCCGGGCGCCCTGCTCGCCGACAACGCCTCGCTCGCCGACGGCGCGCGCATTCCAGCCGGACAACGCTGGGATGGCATTCCGGCGCGCCCGGTGGGACACGCGCCGGCGACCCCGACCGTCGATACGACGCGCGATCTCACGCCGATGGCGTACACGGCGCGCCTGTTCGCCGCCCGCATCGCACTTTCGCTCGTCTTTGCCACGCCCCTCGGCGTGCTCGCGCTCGTCGCGACCGCCCTATGGCACGTCGACACGTGGTGGGCCGTCTCGTGGTTGCTCGGCGGAGCGTTCAGTTGGCGCGTCTGGGCACTGGTCGCGCTGCTCGTCGGCCTCTCGCTCCCCGTGCGGCTTGCCCTGCAGGCACTCGCCTGCCGAGCCATGGGACCCGTGCCCGACGGCACCTTCTCGCGCTGGAATGCCGCGTATCTTCGCGCCTGGCTCAAGCCCTGGCTCGTCGACCGCGCCTCCGTCTGGCTCTACGGCACACTCTTCTGGCCCTATTGGCTGCGCCTCGCCGGCATGCGCGTGGGCCGCGATTGCGAAATCAGCTCGCTCATCGATACCGTCCCCGAATCGCTCACCCTCGGCGACAAGAACTTCTTTGCCGATGGCATCTACGTCGGCGGGCCGCGCGTGCACCGCGGCGCCGTCACCGTGGCGCACACCACATTCGGCAGCAGCACCTTCTTCGGCAACGGCGTCATCGTCGCCCCCGGCGCACGGCTCCCCGACGACGTGCTCCTCGGCATTTGCACCGTCGCCGACCCGGCCGTCATGCGGTCCGGCAGCGCCTGGTTCGGCCACCCCGCGTTCGAGCTGCCCCACCGCGAAGTCGTCGAGTACGACGCGGCGTTCACGTTCGATCCCACCCTGCGACGCTATGTGGTGCGCGTCTTCTGGGAACTCGCGCGATTCGCCGTGCCCGCGCTGCCCGTGTTCATCGTGCTCGCCTGGTTCGCGCTCGTCGCGTCGTGGTCCAGCGCGTCGCTCCCCGTCTTCCTGCTGTTCGCCCTGCCCGTCGCCACGCTCCTCTGTGGCACCGCATTCGCCGCGGTCGTCGTCCTCACCAAGTGGATGCTGCTTGGCAAGGTGAAGCCCGCCATGCACCCACTCTGGTCCAGCTGGGCGTCGCGATGGGACCTCATGTGCCTCGCCTGGCACATCTGCGCCGGTCCGCTCGTCTCCCAGCTCGACGGCACGCTCCTCCTCAACGCCCTCCTCCGCGTGACCGGCGTCAACGTCGGCAAGCGCGTCGTGCTCGGCACCGGGTTCGCCGAAGATCTCCCCGATCCCGACATGCTGACGTTCGAAGACGGGGCGACGGTCGATTGCCTCTTCCAGGCGCATACGTTCGAAGACCGCGTGCTCAAGATCGATCGCATCGCCATCCGCGTCGGCGCCACCGTGGGCCACAACGCGGTGCTCCTGTATGGCGCCGACATCGGCGCCGGCGCGCACGTCGCGGCGCACAGCGTGGTGATGAAGCACGAACACCTGCACGCCGGTCGCCGCTACATCGGCTTTCCCACGCGGCCCGAATGAACGCCACGCCGTCGGCCGCATCGGCCGCACGCCGTCCCGAACGGACCGGGCTCGACGCGCCCGCAGGAACCGCGCTCGACGCGCCCGCCCTCGTCGCCTTCGCGACCGGCCCCATCGTCACGCTCGCCGTCGTCACGCTCGCGCTCCACCTCGTCGTCAACGCGTTCACGCCCTACGAGTTCCACCGCGACGAGTTCCTCTACTTCGCCATGGGCCGGCATCTCGATTTCTGGCGCATGGACTTTCCGCCCGGCATCGCCTTGCTCGCCCAATCGATGCGCACACTGCTCGGCGATTCCCTGTTCGCCATTCGTCTCGCCCCCGCACTCGCCGGCACCGCCCTCGTCGTGCTTGCCGCCTGGCTCGCCCGCGACATCGGCGGAGGACGATGGGCCCAACTGCTGGCCGCATTGCTCGTCATCGGCAACCCGCTCTTCGGTCGTACCGCGTCGCTCTTCCAGCCGGTCGTCTTCGATCAACTCTGGTGGGTGCTGGCCTTCGTCGCGCTCGTGCGCCTCGCGCGCTCGCCCGCGCCGCGGTGGTGGATCCTGCTCGGCGTCGCCGGAGGATTCGGCCTGCTCTTCAAATGGAGCATTCTCTTCGTCGGCTTCGGCATGCTCGTTGCCATCGTCGGCACGCCGCTGCGGCGCGCGCTGCGCACTCCGTGGCCGTACGTCGCGCTCGGTATCGCCCTGCTCATCGGCCACCCGAGCATCACCGGGCAGCTCGCGCTCGATTGGCCGTTGCGCCAGCAGATGGCCGGATTGCAGGACGCGCAGCTCGGACGCATCGGTTTCGCCGAGTATGCCGGCACGCAACTGCTGTTCAGTCCCATCGGCTTCGTCATCGCCGGCGTGGGACTCGTCTCGCTGATTGCGGCGAGCGCGCTGCGCCCGTTCCGCGCCGTCGGCGTCACATGTGCCACGGTCTGGGTGCTGCTGTACCTACTGCACGGCAAGCCTTACTACGTCGGCCCCATCTTCCCGGTGCTCTTCGCCGCCGGCGCCGTCATGGTCGAACGTGTGGCGCGCCCCCGCCTGCGCGCGACACTCCTCTGGACCGCATCCGCCACCGCGGTCGTCTGGGGCATCGTCACGCTGCCGCTCGCCGTGCCCATGCTCCCCCCTGCGTCGATGGCCGCGTACGCCGCTCGGCTCGGCGTGTCCGCGGCGACGACCACCAATCGCGGCACCCAGTTGAAGTTGCCGCAGGACTACGCCGACATGCTCGGCTGGGAGACGAAGGTGCGCGAGGTCGCACGCGTGTACCACAGCCTCTCGCCCGACGAACAGCGTGACGCCGTGATCTTCGCGAGCAACTACGGCCGCGCCGGCGCCATCGACTTCTACGGCCCGCGCTATGGATTGCCGCCCGCCGTCTGCGCATGCGGCACCTATTGGCAGTTCGGACCGGGACAGAAGCCCGGCCGGGTGATTGTTGCCGTCGGCGTCAAGTTCGTGCGACTGCGCCCCGAGTTCGATTCTGTCGCGGTCGTCTCCACGGTCCGCGAACCGTGGGGCGTGGACGAAGAGCAGGAACTCAACATCTCCGTGGCGCGCGGGTTCCATCGCACGTTGCAGGGTATCTGGCCCACGATCGGGCCGGGCTACCGGTAAGCGAGCAACTCCCGGTATTCCGGTATTCCGGTATTCCGGTATTGCCGAGACCTGCAGTCCGTGTCCTACGCGAATCGCCGAAACGCCGAACGTACGTCGCCGATCACCGCATCCTCGACGCCCGCATCCTTCGCCTCGTGCTCCCACTCGCCGAGTGACCCGTCCACCGCGTCAATGATCTCCGCGCCGTCGTGCGGCACGTCGAATGCGCCGGCGACGTTCATCAGGTCGGCGCGCGTGAACCCGTCGTCCTTCCCGCCCGCCGTCATCTGGTGCGTCCCCGACCACGTGCCGCCGCGCGCGTAGGTCAGGTCGAAGGCCGGGGCCAGGCGCCACCGTCCATCGCGTCCCATCAGAAAGGCCACGTTCTTCACGTGATCGTCCTGGTTTCGCGTGGCAAAGTTGAAGACCATTCGGCGAAAGGCCTGGTCCACGTCACGCTGCCCCATCCCGAGCCGACGAATGGTCCGGAAGTAGTCCTCGTACGACAGCACCTGCCGCACGTTGTAGTCCGCGTGCTGCATCCCGCCGAGGCTATGCAGGTGCAGCCGGTCGTCGCCGTCTCGGTCGAAGCGTTTGGTCATGAAGTGCGCGAACTTCCGCTCGCGCAGCAGCCGCGTCTCCGCCATGTCGATGCCCGCCGCGCGCGCCAGTCGCGAATAGGCATACTCGATGCGCCCGTACGGCCGCGGCGCGAAATCCTTCTCCAACTCGTGCCCGCCTCCCGCCTTCGACACGCCGTCGAACTTGATGAGCCACGGCTCGTCGCCTGCCGCCTGCGACGCAAAGGCCGACTTCACGTGGCCCGTCCGTTCGTTCAATAGAATCATCGCCTTGGCCCGCGCACCGCCGGCCGACACACCCACCCGCATCATCTCCGGCACCGCCACCGTGAGGTCGCCGTCGAGCACTCGGCGCGCTTCTTCCACCAGCGTCGCGACGTGCAGCGCGTCGTCCACCGCGCGCGTCGTCGTGCCGTCGTACGCTGGCGTGAACTCCAGGGCTCCCATCGCTCGGCGCCCGATGTAGAGCAGTTTCTGCACGGGACTGAACGCCGCGTCCGGCGTGCCACGCGCGGCGAAGAAGCGCCGGATGATCGCGTTGCCGAACGCATCGGGCAACGCATCCGCGAAGACACCAGGCAAACCCGCGAACGATTCCACGCGGTGCAGCGTCGGAAAGTTCACCGGCCCGCGCAATGCAAGCGGCAGGTGGATGGGCGAAATCTCCAGCCCCGTTTGGCGGAACTCTGCCGTGTACTCGAACGCCACCTCGCGCCGCTCGTTTTCGGCGAGCGCGCCGACGGTGTGCCCCCACAGGCGCACAGTCGCCGCGGCGTGCGTGCGCGGTCGCGCGACACGGCCGCGCGACGGTTCACTCACGCGGCGAGTCCCGCGGCATCTCTTTCGGCTTGCGCCGACGCGGCGTCCCAGCGCGCATCCGTTCGCGTCCATTCATGCGCACGATGTCGAGCGGCGACGCGAGCGGCGCCGGGAGGAACGCATCAAGCGCGTCGAGCCGGCCCAGGGCGCGCACTATCCGGACAAGGGTTTCGAGCGTCGGACCCTTCCCCGCTTCCGCCCGCTCGACGGTGATGCGCGACACGCCAGCCGCGCTCGCCACGTCGGCGGCCGTGCGGTTCTGCTGCAGGCGGTACTGTTGCAGCCGCGCCCCCAGTTCGCGCAGCACTTCATCGGTGGTCGCGGTCGCGGTGATCTGAGTCATCGGCCATCCACGAGAGAGAATACAAGAACAATGCGACTTATATGATGCTTTATCTGTACAATAAAGCTATATTGTAACTTATATGCGCTATAACAATAAGCGAATATCGAATTCGCATAATTGCTATACAATAATACACAAAAGCCATATTATAGTCAATAACTGGCATTAATACAGCTTTTATGATGCTTTATATTATTACTGGTGCATGAGGTCGCAGTACTCGAACCGCCCCTCCCGCCGCACCCGCTCCCCCACCCGCACGGCAATGCCGCGCCGAAACAGCGGCCCGTTCACCACGCACGTGTGGAACTCCCCCCGCTCGCCACATGGGTCAACGTCGACCGGCAGATCCGCCAGCAACGCCGCGTCGTAGCGCCGCCCCGCAAACTCGGCGGCCAGCAGCGTCGTATCGACGCACGTGAGATACGCTTCGTATCCCGCGGCGACAAATCGCTCGGCCACCTCCCGCGTGTTCTGCCCCCACAGCGGAAACTCGGCGCCCACGCCGAGCGTGGCCACCTGCGCCTCGCGATACGCACGCACATCCTCGAGAAACAGGTCGCCGTAGGCGATCGCGTGTGCCGGGCCGACCGCGCGTTGCGCCCGTTCGAACGCGTCGCGCCATGCCGCTTCGTACCCGGCGTTGTCCGTCCCCGGCTCGAGTGCGGCCTCGAACACCGGCAGCGCCAGCGCGTCCGCCTGCGCCGCGAGTATGCTGCGTCGAATGCCGTGAATGCTCACGCGATCGTACGTCGGCGTCACGGTCGTCAGCAATCCAACCACGGTAACCCGCGGATCGGCGCGCAATGCGGCGAGCGCCAGCGTGCTGTCCTTGCCGCCGCTCCAGGCCATCAACACGGTCTTGTTCACGAGACTCCCAACGTTACGCACCGAGAAACGCCGCCGGCGTCATCGCCAGCTCCGGAAATGCCTTGAGAATCCCTCGGTCGGTCGTCACGAGCGGGACGCCCAAGGTGCTTGCCAGCGCCACATATTCGCAATCGTACGTCGAACACTTCGACCGAAAGGCCAATTCGAGCACGTCCCTCCAGTCGGCTTCTCCTTCCCGGCCGCCGAGGATGTCATCCGCCTGCGCAAGCAACGCAACCGCTCGCGCGATGGTGAGGTCGCCACGCATGGCGTACTTGTGAACGACGCTCCGCAGTTCGCTGCGCCAGAGGACCGGAGCGACCCAGACGGGATCCTTGGCCAGCACGGCCTCGGCCTCCTCGGTGCGCTCGCCCGGCATCACCAGGTACGCGACGAGGTTTGCGTCGGCGACAATCATGCGCGGCCAGTTTCCCGAGCGTCCCGGAGTGCCTTGTCCGTCAGGAAGACGCCCTTGAGGCGGGCCCGACTGCGCCGGAGCGCCGCCAGACGGTCTGCCGGATTGACGGCGAGCGTCTCGGCGAGGGCCAGCTCGACAGTGAGGATGGCCTCACTGTTGATGCTCCGCCGATGCTCGGCGGCTCGCGCCTTCAGCCGGGCGTAGAGCCGATCGGGAAGGTTCTTTATCGTCAGGGTGGCCATGAATCCTCTATGCATCCATTATGGATGCAATATGGATGCGCCATCATGGGGTGTCAAATTTGCGAGAATGTGCGCGCTCATCCTGCGGTCAGCGCGGCGCCGCCTGTCCGAGCAGTTCCTTCAGCGACGCCAGCACGGCCGGCATCGCCGACTCCCCCTCGGCCTGCAGGCGCACAACGCCGCGCCGGTCGATCACGATGAAGCGGGGAGTGGCGGCATTCGGGTTGAACGTCTCCCATGCGGCGTTGTCGCGCAGCGCGATCGTCGCGTGCATCGGGAAACTGTCGAGATGCTGCCTGATGCGCCCCAAGTCATCTTCCCGCGCGACGGCCAGCCAGGTGTACCCCGGGCCCGCCGAGTCGGCGAACGCATTGGCCGCCGCGCGCACACCTTCGCTGTAGCCGCAGTTCGTCGCCCAGAACTCGATCAGCACGACCTTGCCAGACTGCTTCGACAGTTGAAAGCGACCGCCGTCGAGGAGCGTCGCGCTTAGTGGCGGCGCGCGAAAGCCCGCGGCCACCGCGGTCGTGCGCGTCGAGGGGCTGATCGCCAGTTGCGTTCCGCCGGAGTCGATGCCGGACAATTCGAAGGCGCGCCCGTCGAGCACGAACGGCGTGTTGAACGCCACCTTCTCCGCCGCCATCGCTCGGCCGCTCGCGGCCACCGTCACCTGCTCGGCAAACGTACCGTCGCGATTCAGGTCGATCATGACCACCGTACCGGGATATGCGGCGTAGAACGGGGCGCCGCGGTGCAAAGATCGCACGCTTACGGCGTAATCGAGTCCGTTCACGCGAAACTGGCCCGTGCGATACGCCGCGATGCGCGCGTACGTGTAACCGTCGTCGCTCACCAGCATTTGATACGGCACGCGTCGCTGGCTCCCCGACGTGCTCCGCACGGTCAGCTCGAGATTCGTCGCACGCACGGCTCCGCTCCGCTCGAACGTCAGGATCGGCGCATTCGTGAAATCGAGATGGCCGGCCGTGTCGACGGCGTACTGCACCTGGTCATTCCCGGGCACCTTGAATCGCGCCGCCCGAATGGCCTTGATGCCCTCGCCTGCGACGACATCCGCGACTTCGATCCCCTGCCAGCCGTCCCCCGTGCGCATCGAGTCTCGAAGACTCGGCGATGCAGCGGCGAAGAAGATGTTCGACATGCCCCGCCGCGCATCCAATCCAGCGTCCAGCACGCGTTCGAGGGCGATTGTCATTCCCGGTGGTAACGCCGATCCGCCACGGGATGTGCACGCGGCAAGAGCGAACGTGAATGCGGCGACGGTAACGGCGTGCCGGTAGCGCCATGGAGACCCCAAAACGGTCACGACGTTCCCGCAGGCGAACGACTGGTAGTGCGAGTGCATGGGCGATGTCTGGGACAGGGGCGGTGTTTCACCAAACGACAGGCGCAGCAGCGCGACCCGTCCATAATGGATGCGGCCACGAACGGCCCGCCAGCCCTCTTGGTGCGCACGCCGCGGAACCTTCGTTCGACCCCCGCGCACCTCCTGCACCTCACGCCGGCACCTGAAACCCTCCGCCGTCGCGGTTCGTGTCATATGAATGCCACGCTCGCGCCACTCATCTCCGGATGCGCCAACGCCGAGGAACGCGGGATGAATGACGCCGAGCTGCGACAGCAGCTCGAGCAGGTCCACGCCGACTCCTTCGGCTGGGCCATGACCTGTTGCGATCGCGACCGTGACAACGCCGAGGAGGTGCTGCAAACCGTGTATCTCGCCGTGCTGGATGGCCGGGCGCGCTACGACGCGCGATCGAGTTTTCGCACCTGGCTCTTCGGCGTGATTCGCCGCACCGCCGCGTCGGAGCAACGCCGCACGTGGTTGCGACAGCTGCTCTTGGTGCGCGACGGCGATCGCCTGATCCCCGACGCGCCTCCGTCGCCGGACGCCGAGGCCGAACGCGAATCGAGTCGCGTCGGCCTGCAGCTGGCGCTCGCCCGCCTCGCCACGCGCCAGCGTCAGGTGCTGCACCTCGTGTTCTATCAGGACCTCACGCTCAGTGAAGCCGCGGTCGTCATGGGCGTGACCGTCGGGTCGGCGCGCACGCACTACGCGCGCGGCAAGGCGCGGGTCGCCGCGCTGCTCGGCCACGCGGAGCCGCGATGACGCGGATCGACGAACACGAACTGCGGCGCCGCTTCGCGCAGCTGCGTGACGCCGATCAGACGCACGCGCCGGGTTTCGCACTCGTATGCCAACGGTCACCGGCTCGGCGGGACGCGCAAGTGAGGCCGAGCATGCGACCGCTTGCCATCGGCGCCGTCGCGGTGATCGCAATCATCGCCATCTGGCTGGTGCGCGCACCTGCGAACTCCGCGCCGATGACCACGCCCCTCATCTCCACCTGGCGCGCACCCACCGACGGATTGCTCCAGACACACGGCAGTGAAGTGCTCTCCACCATTCCCGACCTTGGCGCATCCATGCTCGACCACATGCTTCCCACATCCTGAAGGAGAGAGACCCGACCATGAAACGTTCACTTCTGGCACTCGCCCTCGTATTCGGCGCCGCTCGGCTCGCCGCCCAGGTACCGCCGCCGCAAGGCGCACCCGGCACGGGACCCGACAATTGGGGACGTTACGTCTTCCCCCCGGAACTGGTGATGCAGCACCAGGCCGACATCGGACTGCAGGACGCACAGCGCACCGCCATCACGTCCGCGGTGCAGCAGGCGCAGGCCAAGCTCATGGAAGTGCAGTGGAAACTGAGCGCCGAGGGCGAAAAGATGGGGCGTCTGCTGCAGGGCGCGCAGGTCGATGAAGCCCGGGTGCTCGAGCAAGCCGATCGCATTCTTTCCCTGGAGCGCGAGGTCAAGAAGGCCCAGATCGCGCTGATGGTGCGCATCAAGAACACGCTCACCGCGGCGCAGCAGGCGAAGCTGACGGAGCTCAGGGAGCGCAAAGGCTAGCGGCACGGCGGAACGTCCAGACTACCGCGCGGCGGGCGTGGTGCGGTTGCCCGATGCCGAGATGCCCGCGTAGATCGGCATCCTGATCTCGCAGCGAACCCTATGTCGCCCACTCAAGGCGGAGAGACGTCACGATCCACGCGCTTCCTTCCCGTCTCAGTTTCACGCGAAAGTGATTGCCAAAGGCTGTTCCGTTTCGCTCCTGCCCATGAACCATCCACAGCAGGGAGGCGCTGTCTCCGTCGAACCTGACCTGGCTTGGCTCGAACGCGGCGCGCGATGGTTCGGCAGCGCAAGCCGTCCCAAACCACGTCGCCTTCTCCTTGGGACACTTCGAGACGGCAAAGCCGCTGTCCGCACCGAGTTGTTCGAGGACGAGACTCCACGCCGGCGCCTTGCTCGGAGGTTCCCAAACCGGAATGCTCAGAAACCAGGCGCCGCCAAAGCGCGCACGCACCGCGGATAATGACGTAGAGAGTACCTCACGCGGCACAACCGGCGTCTGTGCGGACGCCACCGCAACCGGCCCCAGGAGCGGCGACAGGAGCGGCAGGAGCGCGCTAATCAAACAGAGATGACGCATTCGTTTCTCCGTCGACACCGTTGAACATACCGCGGCCGGGTTGACTTGTCCCACGCCGGAAGAAGTGCGCCGACATCGGCGCTAGTATATCCGGAATCCCAATCCTGATGCGAGAAGGGTGTACGCGTTGCCGCGATATCGCGGCAGTACTGTGACTCGCAATGACGCCACGGCGGCGAGATGCGAGAACTTCGCGAGCACACTCTCGACTCGCACTGGAAAGCCAATCGTGTAGTCAGGCTTGGCCCACTGCTCCTCAGGTTGCGCACGAACAGACGCCACGCCGCCAAGCACTCGCACCCTCCCCGCGGCACTGGTCCATCCGGTGAGGGCACCGACAGAAGTGAATTGCGGGTAGTTGTCTAGGCATTGCGTAGCTCGGCCAGGCCTGCATATGTCGCCGCTTGGCGGAGGCCCCTGCCAGCTAACGCTGATGCCCGCCAGCAACCCACTGTTGCCATCTTTCGCTAGTCGCATGGTGAGTAGCCCGTCCGCCCCGAAGCTGCCGCGCGATAGCACCTCTGATCCACCAAGAAGATACCCCGGCCCAACGTTCATATCGAACGAAAGAGGCCGCGCCCATTGTGCGGTTGCGCGAAGCGGGAATGTCATCGCGACGACGATCAGGGCAATAGCGGAGTATCTTGTCAATGACATGATTGGGCTCACTGAGGTCTAACGTCAGTTTCTGCTGCGAGCGAACCGACCGATGCCGCGCCGCTCACAGATCGATCGTCCGCTCGCCGGCAGCAAGCAGAGTTAGCGCTCAGTAGATGCAGGCATCCAAGATAGACAACACTTCCGCCAATACTTCTGCCGATGCTCTTCCGATTCGTCTTGCCTTGCGAGTTCGGAAGTCGATCGACTTGACTTGCTCAACCATGATGAACCCGGTGACGCCTTCGCCTGCGGGGATCGTCACATGGAATGGGTAATCACGACGGGTATTGGTGATAGGACACGCAATACACAGACCGGTGTGTCTGTTGAACAACTCGTTACTGACAACGAGAGCGGGCCGACGGCCACGTTGCTCGTGGCCTGACTGCGGATCGAACGTCAGCGCGATCACATCTCCTTTCCGCGGGACATAGTCCGCCATCTACCACACCTCGCGGCCAACGGGCGGACCCCAGTCAAGCTCCTTGGGCTTGTAGTCCTTCGGCACGCGGCGGACAAGATCACGCAAGGAGTACCTGCCGCGCACACGTCGCACGGGCGTCACAATCAGGGCGCCCTTGCGCACCGCCACGTCAACCGCATCGCCAACGTCGATCTCAGCATCAGACAGCAGAGCCTTGCTCAGCCGCAGACCCTGGCTGTTGCCCCATTTCTGGACCTTGGTGATCATCGATTGCCCTCCGCAGGCTATCCGCAGTATAGCCCACCTCGTTCCGTACGGCAACGCACCCCGGTAGCGCTCGCTCCTGCACCGCGCCTATCCGCGCCCGCAGGGCCTCCCTACATTGAAAGACATGATCCACGTCACCCGTCGCATCCGAGGCCGGTTCGCGGCGCTGCTCGTTCAGATAGCTCTCGCGCCCGCGCTCGCCCACGCACAGGACGCCACCGCCGCGCGCGCCGCAACCGTGACGACCACAGGCATCGCCGCCGATGCGGGCTACGTGTCGTTCTCGGACGGGACCGACCCGTGGCGACTGGCGTCCGTGTCGCTCTCCCGCCGCACCACCGCCGGATCGTTCATCGCGCGCGTCAACTACGCCAACCGGTTCGCCACCGACGGCGTGCAGATCGAAGCCGACGCCTACCAGCGCCTGAGCAAGACGATCTACCTCTACCTCAACGCCGGCTACAGCGGTGCGACCATCTTCCCCGCGTGGCGCGCCGGCGGCGAAGCCTTCACCTCGCTGCCCAATGCCTGGGAAGCGTCGCTCGGCTTCCGGCAACTGCGCTTCGGCGGAGCGCCGGTCACGCTGTTCACCGGCGCGGTGGGCAAGTATCTCGGCAACTACTGGCTGTCGCTGCGTCCATACCTGCGCAGCAAATCGGGCGGGCTCTCGGCCTCGGCTGGCCTCACGGCGCGCCGCTACTTCGAGGATGGCGATCATTGGGTGGGCGCCGCCGCGAGCTATGGCAGTAGCCCCACCGACCGCATCACGCCCGACGCCGTGGGACGCACGCACGCGCTGTCGATGTCGCTGAATGGATCCACGGGGCTCACGCGGCGCCTGCTCGCCACGTGGACGCTGGGGCATGACGCGGAGGAGCTCGCGCCGGGGCGCACCCGAAAGAGCGTTACCGCGTCGGCCGGCTTCAAGCTGGCGTTCTAGGCATGCCCGATCCGCTGGTGTCGCCGCGTCCACATGCGGCGCGCATGCACACCGCCGCCGATTTCGCCCGCATCACGCTCGGCTTCGTTCCCGTGGTGCTCTTCATACGGGTCTACGAGCGCATCATCGCGAGCGCGCTGCACACGCTGCCCGCGGCGTCGCTGTCCGACTGGGCACGCGCCATCGTCAGCGACCTGTCGCTCGTGGCGTGGACTGCCGCCGTGCTCGTTGTGCCCGTGCTCGCCATCGCCTTCGCGGCGCCCGTCGCGACGCGCATCGTGCACCGCGCTGCGCTCGTGTTCGTCGCGCTGCTCGGCGTGGCGTTGGCACAGTACTTCGCCGTCACGGCCGTTCCCCTCGGGGCCGACTTCTACGGCTACAGTTGGAGCGACATCCGCGAAACCGTGCGCGCGTCGCGCGGCGTGTCGTGGTCGTCGCTGCTGCCGTTCGCGTGCTTCGGCGCGGCCGCGTGGTATGCGCCTCGACTCGCGCGGCGACTCCCTCTGCCATCGGCTGCGCTCGCCACGCTTGCCGCCATCGTGCTGGCGCTGGTCGCACTGCCATTCACCCTGCTGCCCGCGCCAACCGCATTCGCGTCCGACGCCGCCTGGTTCGTGGCGACCAACAAGACGGCGTGGTTTGCCAGGCGGAGCGTAGAGTATCTGGCGTCGCGACGAGGCGTCGCCCGGGCGGCCGTCGAACTGCGCGGCTACCCGTTGATGCATCGCGTCACGTACGACGACGTCCTCGGCCCGCAACTCACGCTCGGCGCGCAGCGGCCCAACATCGTGATCGTCGTGGTCGAGGGCCTCGGGCGCGACTTCACGGGACCGCGCGCCCAGTACGGCGGCTTCACCCCGTTCCTCGACTCGCTCGCCGACCGCAGCCTGAGCTGGGACAACTTCCTCAGCACGTCCGGCCGCACCTTCGGCATCTTTCCGTCGCTGCTCGGTTCGTTGCCGTTCGGCCAGAACGGCTTCATGGAACTCGGGGCCGACATGCCGAGTCATGTCAGCCTCATGTCGCTCCTCAAGCAGTCGGGCTACGCCACGAACTACTTCACCGGCACCAACGGCGCGTTCGATCACATCGACCAGTTCATGGAGCGCCAGGGCGTCGACCGTTTCGTGGATGCGTCCGGATTCGGCCCGTCCTATGCCCGGCAGCCTGCCGAACCAGGGGGCGAGAGCTGGGGCTATCCCGACGATGCGCTCTTCCGGCGCTCGCTCGAACTCATCGACCCCGCGTCGAACACGCCGCGGCTCGATGTCTATCTCACGATTACAACGCACGAGCCGTTCATCCCTCCGCGCGAGCCCGAGTACCGGGCCCGCTTCGAGCGCCGGCTCGCCGAACTCGCGCCGAGTGACACACGGCGGGCCGGCTACCGCGAACAGGTCGGCATCTTCGAAACCCTGCTGTACTTCGACGACGCGCTCCGCGACTTCCTGCGCGCGTATGCGGCGCGCGCCGACTACGGCCGCACGATATTCATCGTCACGGGCGACCATCGGCTGATTCCCATGCCGCCGTCCGATCGCATCGCACGGTACCATGTACCGTTCGTCGTCTTCTCGCCCATGCTGCGCGCGCCGCACCACATCGGCGCCGTCTCCTCGCATTTCGACGTGGCGCCGTCGTTGCTCGCGCTGTTGCAGCGCGGGTATGCCATGGCACCGCCCGACAGTGCGGCGTGGCTGGGCACGGGCCTCGACACGGCTACAGCGTTCCGGCACGTGCACGCGCTGCCGCTGATGCGCACCAAGAACGAGCTCGATGAATATCTCGACGGTACGAACTTTCTTTCCGGCGACCAGCTGTTCCGCCTCGACTCGACCTTCACGCTCCATGCATTGGACGACGGAACGGCGCGACGTGCAGCCCTTGCGAAGCTCGACGCCTTTCGAGCCGTCAATCATTTCGTGACGACGGGCGATCACGTGACGCCGAGGGTGGCGACCGCTGGCGTGGCGAATCCTGCCGATCGGGCGCGCGAGGACTCCGCTTACCGTGCGCTCGGCCTGGTCGGTCGCACACCAGTGGAGGCCTTCGAGGCCGCGCGAACGCTGGCGTCCAAGGGCGACTACGCCGCCGCGCGCCTCGTGGCGCGTCGCCTGCTGCGCGATGCGCCAAGCTATCACGACGCGCGCGCACTGCTCGGCCGCACCTATGCGTGGGAGCGCCGTTTCGACGAAGCCCGGCCGATTCTCGAGGATCTGGTGCGGCGCGCGCCCAGTTACGTCGATGGTTACGAGGCGCTCATCGACATCGACATCTGGCAGGGGAATGGCGCGCAGGCGCTGGCGACGGCCTCGCGCCTGCTCGCCACCTTCCCGCACCATCCCGGCCTGCTGTACAAGATGGCGCGCGCCCTCGAACTGCTGCACCGCCGCGACCAGGCGCTCGCCGTGCTCGATGAACTGCGCCGCGTGGCGCCTGCCTACCCCGAGGCTGACGCCCTGCGCGCTCGACTGCGCTCGCCCTGATGGTCAACGGATCGACGGCGCAAAGCGCATTCACGGCGTGCGACGCGCACGTCGTCTCCAGCCCGCCAGGAGAGGAATCGCGAGCGTCAGCGCGTAGTACAGATAGACATCCGGCTTGTAGTATCCGTCGGCGGGCTTGAAGGCGCGAACGATGAACAGATAGTCGCCGAGCATCGCGATCGATGTCCAGGCGAGCGCCACGATACCGAAGTACCGAAGGTTGTCGCCAGCCACTTTTCTGAACGCGACCCAGAGTGTGAGCACCGTGCCGATGGGCATGATGATCCAGCCGATGGCGCTGGCGGGTACGAAGGCAAAGAGCACCACGCCGAGCACGTAGCCGATCAACCAAAGGACGAAGCCCCAGCCCAAGGCATCCTTCACAAGGTGTTTGTTCATCTGCCTGCGTTCTCCATGCGGCGTTCGCCGCGAGTCATTGTTGGACAGCAGGTCGCTGCCTCCCATCATGCGCTCACGCTGGCGCGCCGCATCATCGCGGCACTCGCCCTGTCTGCAGCGACCGCTCGCGAATCGCTCGGATCCTTGCCGAGACGATACTATCGCGCAATGCGCGATTGGACTGCGCACGAGTCTCGTTCTGCTGGCGGCGTTGTCCTGCCAACTGCGGATCGAAGTCTCGCATTGACCTGACCTGCACCGGGACGGGGACGTCGAACAGGCCGAGATGCACTCGCATCGGCGACACGCCGAGACGAGCACCGCTTCCGAGTGTCAGCGTCCAATCCATTGTCTTTCGTTCCTGCAGCCTTGCCCGTTCGACGGAGTCGGACGCCGCGGCAACGGCCGAGCGCACGAACGCATTGAGCATGGCTGTCGCGCCACGGTCGCCGGTGTCGACGGACCGCGGAGGCGTGAGCCAGGCGCGCTGGGTGGAAGGTGCATTGACAAGCGGAGCGATTGTTCTTTCTGGCGTCGTGCTTGGCACCGTCCGCTCGCCCAATGCGCTGTCCCTTGGAATCCGCATGTCAACGGTGGACGCTCCCGTGGACGCCGGTGTTGGCTTCGACGTGCGCTGGCCCTTCCCCGTACCGCGCCTCGCGGGTTCGCTCGGCGCCGCCACAGCCAAGAACTGTATCGCCTCCAGCCTGCGATGGTCAATGCGCTGTTGCGCACTGTCAGTCGGCAATCGGACCAGCCACGGTGTGTTCGACGCAAGCATCAGCAGGGCAATGTGCAATACGAGAGACACCGTCCACGAAACGGGCGCAGACTGTTTCGCAGGAAAGGGCGTCGCACCGCGACACACCCCACGGGTCGGGACGGGCATCATGAGCTGACTGTAGGCGTGCACGGCTCCACAACACGAGGATTCCGATCAACGCCACAACCGCGATGGCGACGCTTGCGACCGAACCGAACCGTGTAGTTACGCACTCCGCTTCAGGCGACCGGCACGCCGAAGCCGCGCGCGTACGGCCGCGAGTGATTGAGTGGGCTCCGTTGCACGCTCCTTCGCGAGCGCAACATCGACGAAGTCTTCCCACAGCGCGCGGTGACGTCGCAGATCAATGACGACCGCCGTACGGTCTCCAGCGGCATTATGCAGATACTTCACGCCTCGAAGTGTCTTCATGATCCGTAAAATACACGAACTCTCGGCGAGCGTCTAACCGCGACTATGCCGCCGTGCCAACCCAGGGCTTGATCCGGCGCAACGTGCTAGCAAGTTCCCGCTCCGCCACCTCGGTATCATGGGCGGCCTGCGCGCGCAGCCAATAGCCATTGGACAAACCGAAGAACCGGCACAGCCGAAGATCGGTGTCCGCCGTGATCGCGCGCCGACCGGCGACAATCTCGCCGATGCGCTGCGCCGACACACCGATTTCCTTCGCCACGCGATACTGCGTCAGTCCCATGGGTACCAGAAACTCCTCCCGCAGCAACTCGCCGGGTGTCACGGGCTTGAGATGTCCCATTGTATGCGCACTCCCTCAGTGATAGTCCACGATCTCAACGTCTTCCGCGCCGACGGCGGTCCAACGAAAGCACACGCGGTATTGATCATTCACGCGGATGCTATGTTGCCCAGCCCGATTGCCCTTCAGCGCCTCGAGTCGATTACCCGGTGGCACGCGCAGATCGGCAAGGCGTCCTGCAATGTGCAGTTGCCGGAGCTTCCGGCGTGCGATCGTCTCGACGCTCGCAAACCGTTTGACGCGCTCGCCGCGCGCCAACGCGGCAGTCTCGCGATCACGAAACGAGATGATCATGTCGAATAGTAACGCGTAGCGTGATTAACGTCAAGCGTGAATACCCTGCCGGCGCGCCGCTTCCCACCGTGTCGGCCTTCTGACACGATGGCGATTGAGCAATAGGTGTAGTATCCCCTCACCACGTTGTGCCCTGCGTGACTCCGTGACGCGTGTCGCGATCGTATCGCAGCTCCTGCACGCGCATCGCATCGATCAGCACGCCTGCCGCTGAACGTGCCGCCGATGCGAGCGAGGCACACGACTGCAGCGGGAGTTTCTCGAGCGCACGCTGGACGCGGCCCGCACCCGCGTACGCCAGCTCGCGGTGTCCTTGCTCATGAACCGCCAGGGCGTTGCGAAAGCGCTTCCAGTCCGCCACGAGGCTCGAGTCGACGCCGGGTGGCGGTGTCCATTCAGGTATCGTGACGGTAGACGAGAGCGTCACCGTTGCCCGGGATACTCTGCACAAGTCCCCTTCCGCGCGCGTTTCGTAGCGCCACGTCACATGCCACTCGTAGTACCCCGCATAGAATCGCGCGCTCGGCGTCGCGCTGGGAAGCCGCAGTTGAGATCGAATCGCTTGCCGGGTCGTCCCGGTGACGGGATACGTCTCTACCCGATGCGCGACGATCACGCCGCCAAGGGCTCGCACCGATTCCAGCCCCTCCGGCGCCGGTTGCTGCGCGCAGGCGCTGGCCAAGACCATCAGAAGCAGAAGCGGGATCGAAGAGCGCGTGGGCTGGTGGGTGTATGGAATGGCGTTGTTCTGCGACGCAGTCGAATGGGTGCGGCGTCTTAGCGGATCCAGAGAACTCCATGCCACCTGTCCGGGCAGTTCTCCGGCGAATTCTGATCCACCGCCCACAGCTCCGAGGATCCGACGGCGCGCGCAGTCGCCAAGCCATCGAAGACGCCGATCGTGGCGACCATCGTGTTCGTTGAGCTCCATCGAATGGCACGGGCGGGCACATGATTCAGGTCCGCCGCGGGCACCTGAAACCGGACCGTATCGCCGACTGCGACAGTATCCCTTTCAGGGATCGCAGCGAACGCTGGCTTCGGGCAGGGAGGCTCCACAAACTCGGCGCGTTTGCATGCAACTGCGCACCCCAACAGCACGAGTCCGCTCCAAAGTCGTCTCACCACGTGACGCGAACGCCGAACGAGAGTGGCCGACTCCACACGCGGTGACTGTCCACACTGAAGTAGATGTGTCGGAGCTCTGTCATGACGGCCAGGCGCGACACGATCCGCCACGACGCATCGACCTCCGCGAAGTGTACCGGTCGTTCGTACCATCCTGCGCCGGCGCCAACACCCAACAACCCGCGCCAACCCAAGGTCCGCCGCACGCCAAGACCGATCGAGTGACCGGTTGTTTCCGGAAATTCGCCGCGGCATCTTCCGCTCGGCGACATATAGCAGACCGCCGGCACCGCGTGACCCCCGAGCTGGAAGCTGTGTTCAAGAAGGATGACCGGCCGCAGGTGGCCGGCGCCCCCGAGCCGCACGGCGAGGCCCGCTCGCACCATGGGCGCGGGCGGCTTGCGGTACCACTGGTCGCCTGCGTGTTCGCTGGCCGGTCCGTGCCCTACGGAAAGCTCACCGGCCAGAAGAGGGACCATCTGCGCACTTCCGTCGCGTCCATTCAGGAATGTCACAACGATGGCGGCGAGAGCGAATCGCGAGATCATCCGGGAAACACTCCGTAACGAGGCATAACGAACGTCGTCGCGCGACGGCGCTTTGAGAAGATGCGGCCGCGCTCACGCACCGCAAGACAACTTGGTGCGCACTGGGCGGCCGCGTGCGCTTCGTGCAAGGCGCCCGCCATCTGCCGCCGCAGATGCGCGAACAGGGACTCAGGCGTCCTGCGGCATCCGGAGCTTCATGTTCTCCGTCCCGCCGCCCCACTCGAAGGCGTTGGCCGCCCGCAGGGCCGCTTCCGCCTCGGCGTACGTCCCGAAGGAAATCCGCGCGGTGAATGACTGCGCGTATTCCAGCACTTCGATGAGCGCGTTGGGATATTGCGTGCGCGAGAGCGTGCGGAGCCCAGTGAGGTACTCCTCGCGGTACACCGTGGGGATCAGCAGCCGCTGCTCGCCGCGAGCGGTGAGTTCGGCGTTCATCAGGGCGCGCGCGACGCGGCCATTGCCATCGGTGAACGGATGGGTCTCGGCGATCACGAACGTCAGGAAGACCGCGCGCGCGAACGCGTGATCGAGACTCCGCGCGAGTTCGACCCCGTAGCGCAGCGTGCCGGGCACCAGATCGGGCGACACGAAGGTCGTGCCACCGGCGCGATTCGCGAGGCGCTTGTATTCGCCCGGAAGCACATCGGGTCGTTGGGCCATCAGGTCGGCGTGTGCGCTCCGTATCCGGTCGAGGTAGGCATCCACCGATGCGGCGTCGAGCACGCCGACGGCCATCCATTGCGGACTGCCCACGAGCCGGTACGTCCCGAGCACGTCGTGGGCATCCTGCGGCCGCTGGGCCGGGATCTTCCCCTCGAAGACGATCTGCCGCGCCTCCTCCACCTCGAACTCTGTCCCCTCGATCATGTTCGAGAAGTACGCGTCGAAGAACGCCAGCACCCGAAACGGTTCCTCGGAACCGACGCGGGCGACGCGCGGCCCCACCGGCCGTTGTCGGAGCACGGCATGAAGCGCATGGAACAGCGCGATGCGGGCGGGATCATAGGGTTGCCCCGACGCACGCGCGCGCGCCACACCCGTTTCGAGCGGCGCCTTGCGCGTGCCCAGGAGCGTGCCGATGATGCCGTCGAGGACAGCAAAGGCGTCGGCGGCATCGAGCGCGTCCGCAATGGCGCGGGCCTGATCTCGAATCGCATTGAGCCGCGCCGCGTCCGCGAGTTGCAGTTCGCGATCGAGGTACTCCTCCACCGTTGCGCGCGCGATCGCGCGCGACGTGTGCGCGCCACGCGTGCGGGTGAGCTTGAGTCCCTCCAGCAGGAGCCGCGGCCGCGATGCGAGAAAGAGCGAGGAGATGTAGGACTGGTCGCCGTCGAGTGGACCAGGGCCGCTCACGACGCGAACCGTCAGGCCGGGAAGCGCGATGATGCGCGCGGTCGGCGCCACGACGTACACGGTGCCATCGTCCGCAGGCCGGCCCTCAAAGGCGGTGCGATAGCTCACCACCGCGCCGGGCACGAGCAGGCCCACGATGTGCCACACATGACGGCGTACCACGTCCGCCGGATCGGAACTCACATCGGTCGTATACAGCCGCGGCCCGATCTTCCGCACGCGCCCCTTCGACGCCAGCGCGCTCACACGGTTCGCGCTGGCGCTGGTGCTCAGGAAGACTTCGGGGAAATCAGGTGCTGTGTTTTTCGCGGCCATACGGATTCTTGTATTATTTTTTCTGCCCATAGCACTAATATAGCGGATAAATTACCGCGAGAGCAATTCTGGTACGGAGGATTTGTCGTGAGACGGTCTGCCGAGTACTGACTACTCGATCGGTCGAAAGCGACTAGCGCCGACTGAGCCGCCCCAGAGGCGACGAGTCAGAACACCCCGGGAATGAGCCGCCAGCGAGTCCGCGCGGCGTAGGCCGCATACCCGGGCAATCCCTTTGTGAGGAACCGGTCCTCCAGCAGCGTGCGGACGACCAGCAGCAGCGCGCCGACGGACGCAGGGATGAAGGCCCAGAATGACTCCATGAGCAACGGGAACGCGAGCAGCGACAGGAGCATGCCCAGGTACCCGGGATGGCGAACGACGCGGTAGAGGCCCGTGTCGCAGACCCGATGCCCGTCGTGAAGGCGCACGGTACTGGAGAAGAATGCGTTCTCCCGCTTGGCCACGGCGAACAATGTCTGCCCGGCGAGCATCAGGATCACCCCGGCGATCGCCACCCACGCCGGCACCGGCCCCGACCATCCGAACCGTCCCGAGTCGAGTCCGGCAACCGCGAACGTCACCACGCTGACGAGAAAGATGGCGCCGAGGATTCGCTTGTCCCAATCCTGACCCTCGTGCGCCCGGGATGCACGTTCCACGGTGATGTCGGAGCCCTCGTGGACCAGAAGATGATTCAACGTCGTGCCGATGAGCGCCACGCCGACATACAGCAGTCCCTGCCAATACGCGAGTGTCCACGCGCCGAGGAAGACCGGAGCCGCGAATGCCAGAATGCCGACGTAACTGCCGATGATGGCTTTCGACTTGGTCACTTCAGCGGAGTCCCGTCAGATGGCGGCCGCAAAGACCTTGACTTGCGCTTTGAAGTGCACACCCAGATGGTCGCGTTCGATTTCGAGAGCATGTCGCGCTTGCAGGTTGAGCCAGAACTGCTCCGACGTGCCAAAGAAACGCGCCAAGCGCAACGCCGTGTCGGCCGTGACCGCCCGCTTGCCGTGCACGATCTCATTGATTCGGCGCGGCGGCACGTTGATACTGTGCGCCAGCCGATACTGCGAGAGCGCGAGCGGCTCGAGAAAATCGAGCAGCAGCACTTCGCCAGGATGGATGGGGCACGCTTTTTTGGGCATTGGGTGTCCTAGTGGTAGTCCACAATCTCGACATCAAAGGCGTCGTTGCCGTCACACTCGAAACCGAGATCGATGGCATTCTGGAATCGGCATTGCGCGGGCTCCTGCGTGAAGGCGCGCAAGCACTGTTGCCCAGGATCCTACAGAGATCACGCGCCTGAATGGACTCGGCGCTGACTCGCTTAACGCGATCAGACGGAGCGTTTGTGGGTTGCGACGAATCGTGAGCTTGCCGAGTTGCTCCCATCCTTCTTGCTGGAGCGAACCGTTGCATGCGCGAGTCAGCGCTGCCGCAAGGATATCGACGAGCTGTATACCGCTCGATGAGGTCGACTCTTCGTAAGCACGATCACGCGTAATAAGCGACGTGATGTCGCCCGTCGAACGCGCTCGGCCGCGCAACGCCGGATCGACCCGGGCAAGCGCTTCTGCAACTGCTGCTGTTTCTGCAGGGAACGCAGCATCCAAGTGAGAGAGGTCCGTTCCCGGAATCAGGGCCATAGGTTGCTGCGCGAAGATATTGCTCAGAAAGAGCGCACTAAGGTCTGACCACAGCTCTTCAAACGCAGTAATCGTTTTCGCCTTCGGGTCGATACGCCAGACAAACGAGGCAAGCTCCTCTGGGTGCACGAGCCCGTAGTAATTGATGAGCTGCTCTAGGAGATTCTGATGCAATACGATCGCGCAGAACCACTGGATGAATAACTGATTCGACAACCCTTTCAGTCTTGTCGCATAGCGTGCAATTTCTTCCCGGAGTGAGGGTAAGTTGTCTGCCCCTACCGATGCTTCGAGCTTGGCCGCTTGCGCTAGCTTGAAAGTTTCTACATGTCGCGGAGTATGTGCACCTGCGTCAACGCAACATGCATCGAACAACACATCGTAACGCGCTGCAATATCGATTACCTGTGCAACGTGCGACTCAGAAAGACTCGCCCCCTTAATCTCACAGACCGCCCCGAACTCTGATTCGCGCCAGCGGTCGAAATCGTAGATCAGGTGGCCGAGCTGTGACCCGGGTATAGCGAGCGCTGCCACGCATGAAACTTTCGACCGTGGAGGTTCCGCCGGGATGAATGCACCAGACTCGTCGAGAAATATGTGCATGCGAGTGTGTCCCAGCCGTAGTTGAAAAACAGGCGATGCCGTCGATGATGCGGCTTACGCCGCGGCGGAATGCGTGAGAGAAAGTCTGTTCTGCAGGGCTTGATTCAACAAGGGGAGATGGCGGTAGTTCTTCACGCGACGAAACTGTTGGTGCGCGACGTCGTGCGGTGCCGCGAGACGTTTCAGCGTGAAGTGTTGCGGAGCCGCCACTACATTCTGAACTTTCTGGCGCGCCACGGCCGTCGCCACCCTCCAGTGCTTCCGCGGTATTCAGCAACAGGCGGCCATGGTGCTCGCCACCGAGATCAGCGATTGGCAGCGGTTCGCGTCGCCCCGCCAGCTGATGGCCTACCTGGGGCTCGTACCGCGCGAACACTCCTCCGGAGCGCAGGGGCGCCGCGGGTCGATCACCAAGGCCGGCAACACGCACTGTCAGCATGTGCTGGTGCAGGCCGCGTGGGCGTATCGTCTCCAACCCAAGATTAGTGTGGCGCTCAAGGCGCGACAGCGTGGGCAATCGCCCGTCGTCATCGCGCATGCATGGAAGGCGCAGCATCGCCTGTACACCTTTTATCAGCGGCTCGCGTTTCGCCGGCGGCCGCAGATCGCCGTGGTCGCGGTGGCGCGTGAGTTCGTCGGTTTTCTCTGGACCGTGATGCGCGACGTCACGCCGCTTGCACCAGCCACAACGTAATACGTACGAGGGTCAGCGGGTGTCCGGTGGCACGATAGGGGAGAATGCTCGAAGTCGTTATCGGGTACGCGTGGTGCGGACCACACGCGGAATCCCTGTGCCTAGAACGAGCCAGCTCCCGACGAATCCAATTCTTGCCGCACCGGCAGAACGATCTGCTGACCGGCGTGTATCAGCAGGGTGCATCGTCGAAGCCGCCACCGGCGCCCCTGATTCTCCCACCACCTGTCTCGTGAAACGACGACCACCCCGCACGCGCAGTCCGGCGAGATTGACAATCATCCAGTCATATCAACGTTTGCTTCTGCTGCAGACACTCCATCAGATGCGGCCGCGCAGCGGCCGCTACGATAGCGTGGCTGGCAGCAGCAAGCGTTGTTAGCCAGCACCCGCATCGCGACTCCGCCTTGCATTGGGCACGCTCGTACGTCTTTCGTCCTACTCGCCCAAGCTCTCGTTCGCGAGTTCAAGCTGCTCGAATGCGCCAGTGCGCGAGAGAAGCTCCTGCCGATCCATTCCCTCGTACCGCTGAGCGAGTTCCTCACGAAGCCGAAACAGTCGTTGTGACGCGGTACGGACGAGCTGACCATATGTTGCGACCTCAATGCGAGCTTTCTCGGGAGTTGCTCCTATCTTCCTCACCCGCTCCATGTGCTCGTCGACCGAGTCGCCAACAACCCATGCGCTCACGAAGGGCATGCCATCGATAAGGCCGCAGTTCAGTAGGTCTTCTGCGTAACCAGTGGCCTGATCCACTTCACTGCGCGTGACCCGAAAACCACCGCGTTTCAGTTCGACGACAAGCACGCGCCTAAACTGAACAAGGTCACTGTCGGGTGCGAGCTCCTCGCACCCGACGGCACAGAGTGAGGAGCCATCACTGAGAACGACAAGGTCAGGGCGGCGCCGTGGATTGTCAAACGCGCCCTCGGGCAGTCGCTTGCCGAATACCCGTTCCACTGCCCGTCTCAAGGTGAGGTTCGAACTGTAGAGCGGAGAGTCGAACTCAGGGCCAAACAACCACCGCGCTTGCGCGACCAATGGATGCAGAGTGGCCAGCTCGTCGGCCGTCCGATCTGACGAGAGACGCCCAAGGGCCTCTACCACAGCGAGTCGGCGGTCAATTTCATCGAGTACACTCAACGCGTCGCGCACAGACCACGAACTCAGAATCCGGTTGAGCCCGTCAACATCGTCGTCACTTAGCTGAGAGAGCTTCTGCAGCAGTTGCTGGCCGCTACGTGAACGCTCAAGGCTGATTGCCGCTCGCACTGCGGCAGTCATAGTATCCGGACTGAACGTAGGCTCGGCGGCTGCGACTTCAGAGACAAACTCCTCAATCTCCAGCCGACCCAAGCGGCTTAACCCATCAATCGCGGCCTTGTGCTCGTTCATGACGGCGGCCGTCGCCTCGCGCGTGCGCTCAGCGAATAGTTCGCGCAGTACTACGGCTAGGCGTTCAGCGACCGCACTGCGCACTGCGGTGATCTGGTCTGAGTCCCGGAAGCCAGACCAGTCCGGCAGGACCTCCTCGAAAAGCTGCTGAGTGCGCACTACGATAGTGTGTCGTCGCGCAACCGCAGTGCGTCCGTCAGCGAGAACGCGATCGCCGACAGTCCACGAGGGCTCCCCCACGAGGCGACTCCCTACCCAGAACGCTACGCCATGCTGCTGTGACGTGCGCGCGCTCTTGCTTGAGTCGATGACGAAGATCTCGAGCGTCACGCCAGCTGCAACGATGGTTTCATTCAGAACAAGCCCTTCGTGTTCCGCGAGATGGAGCGATTCTCCGTTGACTACAACTGCAAACTCGGGGTCATGGAGGAATCGGGCAGAGAGCACGCGCCGTATGCGCTCGGGATCTGGCAGATTGCGATTGACAGAAGCCGAGAGAGTCGTCCCCTGACCGGGGGACCGCTGCGCCGAACGCTGCTCAGCCGTAAACGGCTCTTGCCCGGACGCAGTTGATACAAGAAACTCGGTGCGATGCGACGCTTTCACCGTTGAAACGGTGTATCGATTGGCAAAGCAGAGCATGCCGTGCCGGCCAACGCCGTTTCGACCATAGGCCCGCCGGCGTCGCGTTGCATCTGAGTGGCCGCCCACAACCTCAGCGAACTCACCCTGTCGCTGAAGTCGGTTGTACCCGAGGCGCATCCAGCGCTCGCTGAACTCTACGGCGCTCATACCCGCGCCGTTATCGGACACGGTCAGCGGCTCATCGTGCTGTGCCGGAATCGTGATCTCAACGCGGGTTGCGCCGGCGTCCCATGCGTTGGCGACCAACTCGGTGAGAGCTACATCGGGAGAGCGACCGATGCTCCCGAGCGTTCTCAGGAGATAGTCCTCTTCAAAGAGCGAGCCCTGTGTGCTATTCCGACGCGACATTGCTCTCACCTGTGAAGCGGTGCTGCGACGAGTGAAGTCATCTCTGCCGTCATGGGAGAGTTGGGCCAGTGCGGCGAGCGGCTGCCCGCCGATCGTGGACTTCCGAGGGAGTGCAGTTGCCTCGTGAGAAACTCTCGATTTCGGTGGATCATGCTCGTGGAAAATGACACTATTACTCCGGCCATCAAATAGATGATATCACGCGGCGTATCTGATGCGCGGATGGTGAAAGAACCGGCGGACGCGCGCGGGGCGGCGTTGCAGCATGCGCAGGTGCGACCGCGCGGCCTTCGCC